>Ga0105050_10000580_pt1 | contig 56205 bp, 45 predicted proteins | sample FRY01_FD_78088 | JGI IMG/M metagenome (GOLD analysis project Ga0105050, IMG submission 78088) | Freshwater microbial communities from Lake Fryxell liftoff mats and glacier meltwater in Antarctica - FRY-01 | ecosystem: Environmental > Aquatic > Freshwater > Ice > Glacier meltwater ...
ACTGCACTTCTTCCTCATCCACTTCACGTCCCTGAATCACGATTGGCCATTGCATGCTCCCTCTTTGCCATCAAGAAAAGTTGTAGTCCAGCCCTTTTTGCAACTTTCGGAGATGCGCCCCATGCCCGACCGGCTCCGGCTTTTTGTCCAAATCTGCCGGGCAGTGCAGCACGCCCATCAAAAGGGCATCATCCACCGCGACCTCAAACCCTCGAACATCCTCGTCTCCCACCACGACGGGCAGCCGGTGCCAAAGGTGATCGACTTCGGCATCGCCAAGGCCTCCGAGGTGCGGCTCACCGACAAAACGCTGTTCACCGCGTTTGAGCAGTTCATCGGCACCCCGGCCTACATGTCGCCCGAGCAGGCGGAGATGAGCGGTCTGGACATCGACACCCGCAGCGACATCTACAGTCTGGGCGTTCTCCTCTACGAGCTGCTGACCGGCCGCACGCCCTTCGCCTCGGGCGAACTCGCCGAAGCCGGCCTGGAAGGCATGCGGCGCATCATCCGCGAACGCGAGCCCAGCCGCCCCTCGACCCGCCTCCAGGAGCTGCCGGAGCCCGACATGACCACCACCGCGCACGCCGCCAGGTCGAGCCGGCCCGCCTGCCGGGCCTGATCCGCGGCGACCTCGACTGGATCGTCATGAAGGCGATCAACAAGGACCGCACCCGCCGCTACGCGACCGCCAACGAGCTGGCGGCGGATGTCGAACGCTGCCAGAACGGCCAGCCGGTCGAGGCCCGGCTTTCCCCCGTCGCCTTCGTGCCCGGCACCTCCCATCTGCGAACCCGGAGGGGACCGGGCGACACCATGACGGAATGGGATGCCCTGACCGGCCGCCAAGTGGCGGAGTGGCCTGCCCAGCCCGCGCGCGGACCGCGGCTGGTTTCGGGTCTGTCGGCGGACGGCGGCTGGCTGGTGACCGCGGACGACGAGGGGGTGTCCCGCTGGCGGCGACTCGCGACCGGCGAGGAAACCAGCCTTGATTTTGCGCTCAAAGACCTCCAGCAGCTCGCGATTTCGCCGCACGGACGGCTGCTCGCCGCGGTCAGCGCGGCCGGTGCCGGCGGGCTCTGGGATACGGCCACCCGGGGCAAAATCGCCGATGTCCACGGCTTTTTGCAGGGCATGCGCTCGGTGGCCTTTTCTCCGGACTCCTGCCGCCGGGCCATCGGGAGCAGCGGCGAGGAGGCGATCAAGATCTGGGCCGTGGCCAGCCAGCGCGAACTGCTGACGCTGGAGGGGCTGGGAACGAATTATCTCGCGACCGCCTTTTCGCCGGATGGGAATCTTCTCGGCTCCAGCAACGAACAGGGGCTGCTGTCCTTCTGGCGCGCCCCGGCGGCAGCCTCGACCGAGGCGGCGCCGGCCCCGGCCCGATAAGAGCCGGGCCGAACGAGGGACGCCGGCGGGAGTTGGCTTACTCCTCCCGTTCCGCCCGCGGGCCGTCGACTCCGGTGCCGTTCTTGCGCACGCTTTCGATGACCGCCTTGATGTGTTCGACGCGGTTGCCCGGGTCCGGGTGGGTTTGGAGGAATTCAGGCCCTCCCCCGCTGCCGCCCTTTGCCTTCAACACTTCCATGACCTTGATGAGCCCTTCGGGTTGGTAGCCCGCATTGACCATGAAACGTACGCCCAGATCATCGGCTTCGTTCTCATCCTCCCGCCCATAGCTGGTCGTTTTGACCTGATACACGAGCCTGGAAATCTGCTGCGGGTTCAAGTTGAAGTCCGCTCCCGCCATGCCGGCCGCCTGGGCGATGCCCGCCCACATCTGCGACTTGGCCATCTGCGCGGCCGAGTGGCGGCCGACCACATGGCCGATTTCGTGCCCGAGCACGCCCGCCACCTCGTCCTCGGTCTCCAGGTACTGAAGCAGTCCGAAGGTGAAAAAAACCTGCCCCCCCGGCAGGGCGAACGCATTGACCATCTCAGCGTCCTTCAACAAGTGGAAATTGAACCGGTATTTCGCAAACTGCTCGGCCCAGGCACCCCTGGCGTTGGCCGCCACCAGCTTCGCGCCCACCTTGTTCACTAGGGCTTTCAACTGCGGGTCGGGATGCATCCCGCCATGCTGGGCCGCCATTTCCGGTGCCGCCTGCAGGCCCATCGCCACCTCCTGCTCGGCCGACATCGACACTCGCTGCTGCTCGCCCGTGATCGGATTATGCTCGACCTTCGTCTTCATGTAATAGCTGACCACGGCGAAGGCCGCGAGCGCCAGAGCCATCACCAAGCGGGGCGGAAGCGCGCAGCCGCGGCGCGAGATGCCGCCGCCGGGCGCACGGCGGCCGGCACCGCGCGGGTCTGCACGGCGGCTAAATGGATCTTTATTGTAAGGGTCGTTGGAAGACATGACGGCCTCAGAACCGCGGGCGATCCAGTCACCACACGCGCTCGATGAATTTTTCGACCAGTCCCTTTTGCGAATCGGGCTTGGTTTTGCGCCGGCCGCCCAGGGTGGTGCTGTCGGCCAGCTTCGTGTCGCCGCGGACCAGCTTGGCATCCACGATTTCAATGCGTTTGACCGGCGTGTCATTGGTGTCCACGACGGAGCCGCTGAGGCGGTTGAGGACCTCGGTGCCCTGGGTCACCTCGCCGAAGACGGCGTAGCTGCCGTCGAGCGAGGTGGCGGGCCGCAGGGTGATGAAAAACTGGCTACCGCTGGAGGTGGTTTCACCGGCCTTGTGAGCCATGGCCACGGCGTAGCGGACGTGGCTGCCGCCGAATTCGCCGGGGATGTTCTGCCCGATGTCGGTGGTCCCCCACTGCTCTTTTTGCGCGTCGTCCTTGCTCAGCGGATCACCGGCCTGGAGGAGGTAGTTGCGGATGAGACGGTGGAAGGCCTGGCCCTCATAAAACCCGCTCTCGATGTTGCGCTTGAAATTCTCGACGGTATTCGGTGCCAGTTCCGGGCGCAGCGAGATGAGAAAACTTTCCTTGGGTCCTTTGGTGCCGATACGGATGGTCACGATGACGGCTTCGGCGGAAGGGGCCGCGGCCGCGGAGGACTTTTTTGGGCCAGCGGCCGCGGGTTTGGAGGAAGCCGGCTTTTTCGCCGGGGCGGCGGGTTTGGGCGGGCTGAGGTCGGGGATCATCGCGGGATCCACCGGAGTGGCTCCGCCATCGGCTGGTTTGGGCAGGCTGAGGTCGCGCGGCTCCACCGGAGTGGCGGCGGGATCCGGATCGGCCACGGGAAGCGGCGGTGGGGGCACCGGCTCGGCGGCCGGGACCTCCTCCGTGGCGGCGGGTTCCGCAGGCGCGGGAATGGCCTCGACGGCAGCGGTCTCAGAAGGCGCATCCTGGGCGGTAGCCAGCGGGACCACTCCCATCAGGACAGCCAGCAGCACGGAAGAAAGACGGAACAATTTCATCACAGACGGTTTAGACAGACGAAGTGGCAGTCTCCCCGCATTTTACCATCGTGGAAAGGGCATTTTTATCCGGACCCGCCTGAAAAATCGCCGATCCCTGCAGGGCCGCGCGTTTCACATAACCCAGCGCCAGCGTGACGCCCCGCACCGGGTCGCGCCGGGCACTGGTGACCACCCCGACTTCGGCCGGCTCCAGGCCCTCGCCGGCGGCGGGGGCGAACAGGCGGTCGCCCGCCGCCAGGGGAGCCTCGCCGATGGTTTCCAGCCGGCAGAGCAGGCGGTTGACCCGGCCCACACTCCGCAGACGGCTCACGACCTCCTGCCCGACGTAGCAGCCTTTGTGGAAATCGACGGCCCGGTCCTCCACGCGCGCCTCCTGGGGGAGCGTTTCGGGGGTCAGTTCCGCGCCCCAGACCGGCACGCCGTGGGCCAGGCGCAGGAGCTCGATCTCGCCCACTTCAAGCACCGGCCCTCCGGGAGCGGCACTGCCGGCGGGGAGCCAGACATCGCGGCCCGGCGGCCCGAAACGGGCGATCCCCGCGGCGTCCCCGGACGCGCCGAGGCCATGCCAGAGGTCGAAGACCCCGGTCACGTCCGCCCAGGCGCAGTCGTCCGCGATCAGGTATTTTTCCAGCCGCGACAGCAGGGACTCGCGCAGCTCGGCGGGGGCATCCAACAGGAAATGATCCTCCGCCGCCCGCACCACGACCTCGCCCTCCAGACGACCCTTGGCGGTGCAGACCAGCGCGGGCATGGCCTCACCGGGCCGCAGCCGCGCGACGTTGTTGGTCACCTGGCCGTTCAAGTACCGCACCCGGTCCGGTCCGGTCAGCCGGAATTTGGCCCGGCCCGAAAGATCCATCCAGCCGGTCACGACGGGAGCAAGGGAGTGGTCGTTCATGGAGCCCAGCATGGCGTCAACGGAGCGCTTTGCATCCGGGAGAAAAACGGCGGCCTCCTGCCTTCGGCCGCCTCACTTCCCGCGCCGCGGGGCCGCGCCTCCAGGGTAATTCACCGCCAGCACGGAAAAATCCTCCTCGCCCCGCCCCTGGCCCACCAGCGCCCCCATCCGGGCGCGCGCCACGGCGAGCGCGGGGATTTCGATCCCCTTGGCATGCGCCAGGCGCTCGGCAAAACCCGCGTCTTTCCACATGTTTTTGAGGGAGAAGTGCGGCTCGAACGCGCCGGCCATCATGCCCGGCAGTTTGAGGCGGGACAGGCCCGAGCTGTTGGCGTTGTGTTCCATGGCGGCGAGGAATTTCTCCGGCGCGATGCCGTGCGCCTTCACCACCCCGAGCGCCTCGGCCAGCCCCTCGATGGCGATCACCGACACCAGATTGGTGGCGATTTTGAGGATGGTGGCGTCGCCCACCCCGCCCAGCGGCACGATCGCCTTCGCGCTCGGTTCAAGGGCCCACCGGACGCGCTTCAGCACCGCGGCCGGGCCGCCGATATAATAGACCAGCTCGCCGGCGGCCGCGGCATTTTTGCTTCCGGTGAAGGGGGCATCCAAAAACGCCGCACCGGCGGCCGCCACCGCCGCGTGCGCGGCCCGCGTGGCCTCCAGCGAGACGGTCGAACAGTTCAGCACGACGTGGTCCCGCGTCAGGGCGGGTGCCAGCGCGGCAACCACGGAAGCGAGGGCCTCGTCGTCCGTCACAAAAACCTGCAGCACCCACGCGGCCTGCGCCACGCCGGTCGGTGTCTCCAGCGCGCTCTGGCCGCGGCGGCGGGTCCGGTTCCAGGCGGCCACCCCGAGCCCGCCGCGGCGGCACGCGTCCGCGACCCGGCTGCCGATGATGCCGAGACCCAGCACCCCCACGGTGCGGGCCGGCTCGGCGGCGGGCGATGCGGGCTGCGTCCTGGAAGTCGGCCTGGAATTCTTCATGGCTCATCCTGGAACGTTGCGCGTTGTTTTTCCAGCGCTCCTCCGCTTCTCTGCCCCATGCCCACCAATGTTCTCGGCCAGCCTCTCGCCCGGTGCTGCACCGCGCCCCGCACCGGCTTTTATCGCGACGGCTACTGCCGCACCGGGCCCGGCGACGTCGGGCTGCACACCGTCTGCGCAAAGGTCACCGCCGAATTCCTCGAGTTTTCCAGCGCCCAGGGCAACGACCTGAGCACGCCGCGGCCGGAGTGGGACTTTCCCGGCCTGCAGCCCGGGGACCACTGGTGCGTCTGCGTGGCCCGCTGGGCCGAGGCTCTGGACGCCGGCGTCGCCTGCCCGGTCCGCCTCGAAGCCACCCACAGCTCCGCGCTGGAATTCGTCGATCTTGATGACCTGCGGGCGCATGCCGCGTGAAGCCCGCCGTCACAGGCTTTCCAAAAACCGACGGTAAAACCGCACCCCCTCCTCTAAGTCGGCGACTTCGATGAATTCGTCGGCGGTGTGGGCCTGGGCGATGCTGCCCGGACCGGCGGCCACGCTCGGGATGCCGCCCTCTGCCGCCAGCCAGGCCGCGTCGCAGAACCAGGGGGCACCGATAAGCGGCGCGCCGAGCGCGGCGAGCTTCTGCACGTAGGGGTCGTCCGCCGGCGTGTCGAGAGGCGCGCAGCTGGAGCCGCCGCGGATAGTGACGGCACCGGTGAGCCGCGCGGCCTCCGCCCACTCGTCGAGGACCCGGCGCACTCCGTGTCGATGGAGCGCGGGCGTCTCACGAATGTCGAGTTCGATCTCGCAGCGCCCGGGCACGATGTTCGGACGGGTCCCGCCCCGGATGGTGCCGATGTTCATGGTGGGCGCGCCCAGCACGGGATGATCGAACTCGCCGCTGCCAAAACGTGCCGTGAGCCCGGCCGACAAGGCGATCACCACCGGCACCATCTCCAGGATGGCGCTCCGGCCGCGCTCCGGGGTGCTGCCGTGACAAGCCACCCCCCGGGTCTCCAGCGTCAGCCACGAACACCCCTTGTGCGTGTGCACGATGCCGCACGACGTCGGTTCGCCCACCAGCGCGAAGGCGTATTCGGTTCCATGGTTCCGGGCCAGATGCCGCGAGCCGTGCTGCCCCGTCTCTTCGCCAATCAAGCCGACAAAACTGACCGCGCTGCCGAGACCGGCCAGCCGCTCCGCACCCAGCTCCTCAAGCGCGGCCAGCATCGCCGCCATCGTCCCCTTGGTGTCGCACGCCCCCCGGCCATACAGCCGTCCGTCCCGGACCTCCGCGCCAAAAGGATCCACCGTCATGCCTTCGACATCGACCGTGTCGGTGTGCGGCGCGAGCAGCACCCGCGGCTTGGGGCGGCCCGCCTGGCCGCCACCGGCAAAATGCCCGAAGACATTGGGCCGCCCCGGCAGCACCTCCTCCAGCACCGCCTCCGCGCCAAGCCCGTGCAAAAAGTCCGCCGTCCACTCCGCCACCCGCCTCTCACCGGCATGCGGCGAGTCCGGCGCGCCATCGGGGTTCACGCTCGGCAGCCGGACCAGGGATTGAAGGATGTCAACGACGCGGGACACGCTGGGAATGAGCTAGGGGTGGATGGGGCAGGCGCCGCCGGGCCTCAAACCCCGGGCCTCGGCCAGCGACGTGGCACGGCTCGTTTCATGGGTCACTCGACCAGGAAACCTCCTTGGGCAGGGCCGCCGCCGGCGGGCGCGGCCGCCCCGCCGCGCTGGCGGACGCATTCATACAGGCAGATTCCGGTCGCGACCGAGACGTTCAGGCACTCGACGGTGCCCAGCATCGGCAGCTGCACGAGGTGGTCGCATTTTTCGGCGGTGAGCCGCCGCAGCCCCTGCCCCTCCGCCCCCATGACAATGCCGATGCGGCCGGTCAGATCGAGCGCATACAAATCTTCGGAGGCCTGGTCGGCCGTGCCGACGAGCCACAACCCGGCGTCCTTCAGCCGGTCCAGACAGCGCGCGAGATTGGTGACCGTGACCAGCGGCGTGACCTCGGCCGCGCCCGCGGCCACATGGCGTGCGACCTCGGTGAGGGAGACGGCCTTGTCCCGCGGCACGACCACGGCCAGCGCCCCGGCCGCGTTGGCCGTGCGCAGGCAGGCACCGAGATTATGCGGGTCCTGCACGCAATCAAGCACCAGGACCAGGGCGTCCGGGGTCTGCTGGCACAGCTTCATCAGGGTGTCCTCGTGCATTTGCGCCGGAGGGCGGCCCAAGGCGGCATGGGATCGGCGGTCAGGTCGTCTCACAGCGGAAAGAATGGAACAGGAGCAGGAGGAGGAAAGCGGGAGTTGCAGTGATTGTGATGATTTGCGGCCCGGCTCCCCGGCCGCCTTTTCCCGGCCCTGCGCACCATTCGACGGCTGGAATTCGCGCGCTAGGCTGCGGAATGGACCTCACCTTTTCCCGGCTGGGCCGGAAGATGAACGCGCAAAGCGGCATTGTTTCGCTGATGGACGACCTGGGCCGGGCGCTCACCGAGCGGCCCGACCTGTTGATGCTGGGCGGCGGCAATCCCGCGGCCGTGCCGGCCATGCAGGCGCGGTGGCGCGAGCGCATGGCGGAGCTGCTCGCCGAGGGTGCCCCGTTCGACGCCATGCTCGGCAACTACGACTCCCCGCAGGGCCATCCGGCGTTTCTCGCGGCGCTCGCCGGCCTGCTCCGCCGCGAACTCGGCTGGGACGTAGGCCCGGAACACATCGCGGTCACCCTCGGCGGTCAGACGGCGTTCTTTTTTCTCTTCAACCTGCTCGCCGGCCCCACCGACATCGACGGCAAAGTCCGGCATCGCAAAATCCTGCTCCCGCTCTGCCCGGAATACATCGGCTACGCTGACCAGGGACTCGACGAGAGCCTGTTCGCCGCCTGCCGCCCCACCATCGAATGGCCGCGGGGCGAGACGGCGCGCGAGTTCAAATACCGCGTGGACTTCACCGCGGTCGAGGCCGCCCTGGCCGACGGCGATATCGCGGCCCTGGCCGTGTCCCGTCCGACCAACCCGACCGGCAACGTGCTGACCGATGCAGAAATCCACCGGCTGGCCGCGCTCGCCGACGCCCACGGCGTGCCCCTGATCATCGACAATGCATACGGCGCGCCGTTTCCCGGCGTCATCTTTACCGAGGCCACGCCCTACTGGTCGCCCACCACCATCCTGACGCTGAGCCTGAGCAAGCTCGGGCTGCCGGGCACGCGCACGGCCGCGGTCATTGCGCCGCCCGCGGTCATCACCGCGCTCTCCGCCATGACCGCAATCGTCGGGCTGGCCAACACCAACATCGGGCAGCGCCTGGTCCAGCCGATGCTGGAAAGCGGCGAACTGCTCGCCCTCAGCCGCACCGTGCTCCGGCCGTTTTACGAGGAAAAAAGCCGCGCCGCGCTCGGCTGGCTGCACGAAATCTTCACCGCCGCCGGCCTCGACTACGCGGTGCATGCAAGCGAAGGGGCGTTTTTCCACTGGCTCTGGCTGCGCGGCCTGCCCATTTCCACCCGCGAACTCTACGGCCGGCTCAAGGAGCGCGGCGTGCTGGTCGTGCCCGGGGAACCGTTCTTCTTCGGCCTCGCCGAGGACTGGCCCCACTCCCGCGAATGCCTGCGGCTCAATTTCTCCGGCCCGCCCGGCGTCGTCCGCGAGGGCCTGCGCCTCATCGCCGCCGAAGCGGCGGCGGTGGTGGCGAGCACCGCCCCATAGCGCCCTTGGCAAGGCACCACGATCAGGGTCACCGGCACCGCGGCCGCCCGTCCCGCACCTGGTCCGCGCGTGGCCGGGAAGGCGACGCCACGGGCCGTTTCAGCCCCGCACCGCACCCGCCAGCCAACGCCGGAGCAGGTCCAGCGCCGTTTGGGAAGTCATCACCTTGAACATGTCGCGTTCGAAGGGGAAATGTTCGCGCAGCACCGTGGTGTGCACGTCCGACCCCGCGGAGGACGCGGAACCGGCGGTCGGTGCGGTGCCGGTGTCCCCCCGCGAGGCCAGCCCGATCCAGACTGTGCCCACCGGCTTGTCCGGCGTCCCGCCGCCTGGCCCGGCAATGCCGGTGACCGCGAGCGCGTGGTCCGCTCCGCTCACCCGCAGCGCCCCCTCCGCCATCGCCCGGACCACCTCCTCGCTGACCGCGCCGTGCGCCGCGAGCAGATCCGCCGGCACGCCGATCGCCCCCGCCTTGGCTTCGTTGGCATAGGTCACAAATCCCCAGCCAAAGACCGCCGACGCCCCGGGCACATTGGTCAACCGGTGGGCAATCAAGCCGCCGGTGCAGCTTTCCGCCGTGGCCACGGTCTGTCCGCGCACGCCCAGCAGACGGACCACCACCTCCTCCATCGACTCGTCGTCCTCCGCAAACAACCGGTCGCCAAACGCCCCCCGCACCAGCGCCCCGCACGCATCAAGCGCCGCCGGCGCGCCGATGGCCCGCAAAATCACCTCGCCCGGGCGCACGCAATAACCCAGCTCGACAATGCCGGTCGCCAGCAACGGAGCCTCCAGCATCTCCGCCACCTGGGCCTCGCCGAGGCCAAAAAGCTTGAAGTTGCGCAACTCCGGCGGCGCGGCCCCGAGCATCCCGCGCAGCAGCGGCAGCACCTGGTCCGTCCACATCGGCTTCAACTCGTGCGGCGGCCCGGGCAGCAGAAAAATGTGCGGCGTCTGCGCCACGCCGTCGATCACGCCGCGCTGCGGCGGAAAATGCAGACCGGGCGCGGTGCCGAAGGCATTCGGCAGCACGCGCGCCCCGCGCGGCACCTGCGCCTGCCGGTAGGAGTTGGCGTTCAACTCGCGATGCCGGCGGGCGAGACGGGCGCGAATGCTCTCCAGCACCCCTGCGTCCTGCTCCAGCGGCAGGCCCAGCAGCGCCGCGGTGATCTCGCGGGTGATGTCGTCGCTGGTCGGCCCCAGGCCCCCCGTCACCAGGATCACGTCGCTCCGCGGAATCGACTCGAGCAGGGCCAGCCGGATTTCCTCGCCGTCCGGAATGCACACCTGCCGCTGAATCCGCAACCCCAGCTGAAACATCTCGCCGCCCAGCCAGTGGGCGTGCGTGTTCAGCGTCTGGCCAAGCAGCAGCTCGGTCCCGGTGTTGATCAGATCGATGCGCATGCGGCGGCACCGTGCGTCGCGTTGCCTTCAAGACAACGGGTCAAAACGCGGGCCGGACCGTCCGTCGCCGGGAGGGACGATACCGCCCCCGACTCGCGAAGCCACGGCTCAGGCCTCCCAGTCCACAAGCTTCGCATCGCCCCACAAGTCCTCAAGGGCATACAGATCGCGTTTCTCCGGATGAAAGGCGTGGACCATGATGATGCCGTAATCGAGCACCACCCACTGGCTCTCATGGTCGCCGTCCGCCATGGCCGGTTTCACGCCATGGGACTCGGCCATGCTGGCCCGCACCTCCCGGGCGATGGCCTTGAGGTGCGGCGAGGAAGTGCCGCTGCAGATGACGAAAAAATCGGTGATCGAAGAGACTTCGCTGACGTCGAGCACCACGATGCCCTCGGCCTTGATATCCTCGGCGGCGCGGGCGGCGGCAATGGCCAACGAAGCCCCTGCCGACAGATCACGCGCAGGCTTCTTCGCAGCAGCCTTTTTCGTGAATTTGGTGGCGGGGGTTTTTTTGGCAGCCGCCTTCTTGGCGGGAGCGGCGACTTTCTTGGCCGCGACTTTCTTCGCGGCGGCTTTCTTGGCGGGCATCGGTTAAAGGTCCGGGAAGGCGCGGGAAAGTCAACACCGGCGGGCCCGAGACCGCACCAACCCCGAAACCGCGTCCCCCGGCGGCCCGGACAGGCTCGCGCTCAACCGAAAAGCCCTAATAATCCTCGTCCCGAAAATGGGTGCGCACCCGGTCGGCCTGGCGAAGCAGAGCTTGGGAATTCATGCGCAGCCGGCGGCACAGCTCCCGGGCCAGCGCCTTTAAAATGATGTACCCCGAGTCCGAGTCGCTCCGGACCAAGCCGTCAAAGTCAGCGTCGGTGATACAGAATACGCGGACCGGCTCGTGGCCCACGACCACGTCGGCGCTCGCGTTCCGCGGATCGATCAGATTCATTTCGCCTGCGGTCTCCCCTGGCCCGACGGAGGCCACCTTGATGGTGTCCGCCTGGTTCCGCACGTACACATCCAGGTGCCCGGAGAGCACAAAGGTGAGGTGGTTATGCGGCTCCCCCTGCACCGCCACATAGGTGCCCGGCGCAAGGACCTCAAACCGGCCTGCCACCGCCAAGCGTGCGCGAAGCTCCGGGCTGAGCTCGGCGAAAATGCCAAGGGGCGGCAAATCGGGAGAAGGATTCATAAAGGCATGAAGGCAAAACGAGGCCGGCCCGGCTGATCTCCAGGCGAACCGGAAATGCAAAACTCCGGGATGGCACCGGAAAGTCAAGGCGGTCCGCCGTCGCTCCCGCCACCCGCCTCCGCCCCGGCTACGGCCGATCCTGCGGAAACCAGCGGCGCAGGAACCGGCCGGTCGCGCTCGCCGCAGCCGCCGCAATCGTCTCCGGCGACCCCTCGGCGATGACCCGCCCCCCGGCCTCCCCGCCGCCCGGGCCGAGATCGACCACCCAGTCGGCGGAGCGCACCACGTCGAGATTGTGCTCTATGACAATCAAGGTGTTGCCCGCGTCGCGGAGCCGGAAAAGCACGCCGAGCAGCACCTCGATATCCTGAAAATGCAGCCCGGTCGTCGGTTCGTCGAGCAGATACAAGGTCCGGCCGGTCGCGCGTTTGCCCAGCTCGGCCGCCAGCTTCAGCCGCTGCGCCTCGCCGCCGGAGAGCGTGTTCGCCCCCTGACCCAGCCGCAGGTAGCCGAGGCCGACGAGGCAAACGGTGCGCAGCTTTTCCGACACCTGCGGCACCGCCCGGAAAAACGCCGTCGCCTCCTCAAAACTCATCTCCAGCACGTCGGCCACCGACCGGCCCTTGTAGGTCACGTCCAGCACATCCCGCTGGTACCGCCGCCCACCGCAGGCCTCGCAGGTGACAAAGACGTCAGTCAGGAAATGCATGTCGATGCGGAGCTGCCCGTCCCCCTCACACGCCTCGCAACGACCGCCCTTGGTGTTGAACGAAAACGTGCCGGCCGTAAACCCGCGAACCTTCGAGGCCGGCAACGCGGCAAAGAGCTTCCGGATTTCCGTGAACACTCCCAGATACGTCACCGGATTGCTCCGCGGACTGCGGCCGATCGGGTCCTGGTCGACCACCACCAGTTTGTCGAAATGCTCCAGCCCGGTGATCTCGCGGTGCACGCCTGGCACCTGCTTGGCGTGGTAAAAATGTCGGGCCAAGGCGCGGCGAAGGATGTCGTCGATAAGCGTGCTTTTTCCGCTGCCGGAGACGCCGGTCACGCAGGTCAGCACGCCGACCGGAAAACTCACGGTGATGTCCTTGAGGTTGTGCTCGCCCGCCTTGTGAATGGTGAGGCGGCCGGCCGCCAGCAGCGTCTCGCGACGCCGGCCGCCGCCCGCATGGAGCTCGCCCGAGAGGTAACGACCAGTCAGCGACTGCGGGTCGCGGGCGACCGCGTCCGGCGTGCCGGCAGCCAGAATCTCGCCCCCGTGCGGCCCGGCCCCCGGCCCCATATCGACCAGCCAGTCGGCGGCCCGCATCGTTTCTTCGTCGTGCTCGACGACGAGCACCGTGTTCCCCAGGTCGCGCAACCGGTGGAGCGTGGCCATCAGCCGCTCGTTGTCGCGCTGGTGCAGGCCGATACTCGGCTCGTCGAGCACGTAGAGCACCCCGGACAGGCCCGAACCGATCTGGGTCGCAAGGCGAATCCGCTGCGCCTCGCCCCCGGAAAGCGTGCCCATCTCGCGATCAAGCGTGAGATACCCCAGGCCCACGTCTTGAAGGAAAGTCAGCCGCGCCCCGATCTCCTTGACCGGCTCGGCCGCGATGACCCGTTGCTGGCCGGTGAGGGACAGGCCCGCCAGCCACCCCCGCGCCGCGGCGACCGTGAGCGCGCAGAAACGGTCAATGGAGAGAGCGTCGCCCGTAGCGTTGCCTTCCAGGCAACGAGTCCCAGCTTTCGGCACAACATTTTCCACCGCTGACTCACTCGTTGCCTGGAAGGCAACGCCACGAATTGCGCCGCGACCTTTCCATTCCCAGCCGGGCAGACCGGCCTGGACCGGGTTGTCCAGGACGTACGCCACCTGGTTGACAAATTCGGTCTCGTCGCGAATCAGGCGGTCGAAGTATTCGCGCTGCCAAAAGGCGCCGGAGCGCTCCAGTCGCTTGTTCGCCGCCGTGGCCGTGAACGACTTCCAGGAATGAAGGATGTCCGGCAGGCAGTGCCCGGCGTGGGGACGAACCACCACGTGCACGTGGTTTGGCATCACACACCACGCATCAAGCGAATAACGCTCGCCATCAAAATGGCGCAGTGCTTCCGCCACGATGCCGGCGATCCCGGGCTGGGCGAGCCAGCAGGCTCCATGGCCCGCGTCCAAATACGCTTCCACTTTTTCAGCCAGCGCCGAATCCAACCTGGCCCGTTCCGCGCGGGTCCGTTCCGGCGTCTCCCGTTCTGCGTCCTGCACCAACCGGTCGCGTTCCTTCATCCATTGCCGCAGCAGCGAGGCGGGCATCGAATCGGCCAGGCGAAACGTGACCGCGTAGGTGGCCCCGTCGGCCGTCAGATGCGGCAGGAAGTTGGATTTTTTCAGACTCGCCCCGAGCAGCGGGTCGGTGAGGTCCACCGGATGCAGGACCCGGGGGTATTCGGCAGCGCCGGCTCGGCGACGCGCCATGGCTTTTGGCACCGGGTGGTCCGCACTGGGTGCACTCGTTGCCGGGAAGGCAACGCTACGGGGGGCTCCGCGCAGCGTCACGGCGAGAATTTCCGGGCGGAGTCGGCGGCCGGCGCAGGTTTCGCACGTTCGGCCGCGCATGAGACGCGCAATATGGCGCTTCAGCGTCTCGCTTTCGCTGGTCTCGTACAGCCGGCGCGCCTGCGCCCGCAGGCCTTCGAACGGCTTGGCCAGCGTTTTGGTGGTGCCGCTCGTTTTCCAGCCGGTCTTGATGGCGGTGGTCCCGGTGCCGTGGAAAAGCGCGTCCTGAAACGTCCGCGGCAGTTTTTCGAACGACACGTCGCGATCCGCGCCGAAATGCGCGGCCAGCGCGTCGACCTCCTGCTTGAAAAACCCGAGCATCGTCGGATTGCCCGACCACCAGGATTTCACCGCGCCGTCGGCCAGCGACAGCGCCCGGTCGGGCACCAGGAGATCGGGATCGGCCTCGAGCTGCACCCCCAGCCCCTGGCAGTCGGGGCAGGCGCCGAGGTGGCTGTTGAAGGAAAAATGGCGCGGCGTGAGCTCGGCCAGCCGGAACCCGGTCGACGGATTGGTGAACGAGGTGGTGAACCGCTGTTCGCGCCACTGCGGCGCGACGTCGCGCGGACCATCATCGATCAACGCCCAGACGTCGTCGCGGCTCCAGCGCAACGCGGTGCGCACCGAATCGATCAGCCGGTCGGCGCCGTCCGGGCGGATGGCCAGCCGGTCGATGACGATCTCCACCGCCGGCGGAGCCTCGGGAGCGAACCGCCAAGCGGTCTCACCCGACGCCTTTTCCGCGACCAGCGAATCCAGTTCGTGCAGCTCGCCGGCGACCCGCAGCCGCACAAACCCGGCCTTCTGCAGCCGCGTGATGAGCGGGCGCAGGTCGCCTTTGTCGCCGACCTCGGATGGCGGCAGCGGCGCGAGCAGGATGACCCGCGCGCCCTCCGGCAGGGCTTGCAGCGCGGCCGCTATCTGCGGAATCGTCTGGCGGTAAATCGGCTCGCCGGTCGCCGGATCGTGCGGCTGGCCGCAGGAGGCGTAGAGGACGCGTAGGTAGTCGTACAGCTCGGTGGTGGTCGCCACCGTCGACCGCGGATTCGGTGTGCTGGTCCGCTGTTCGATGGCGATCGCCGGCGACAGGCCTTCGATGGCATCGACATCCGGCTTCTCGAGCCGTTCGAGAAACTGGCGCGCATAGGCCGAGAGGCTCTCGACGTAGCGGCGCTGGCCCTCGGCGTAGAGCGTGTCGAAGGCCAGCGACGATTTTCCCGAGCCGCTGACGCCGGTGATGACGACGAGTTTGTTTTTCGGAAGCGCGATCGTGAGGTTTTTCAGGTTGTGCTGCCGCGCGCCGGTGACCCGGATCCAATTGTGGTCGGCCACCAGCAGTGGCGCGGCGGGCGCGACGTGACCTCCAGGCACCTGGGCGGTGGCCGCGGCCGGACGCGGCCCCGGCGGCCCGGGGTGTGGTGGGCTCGAAGGACTCATCGATCGACGGCGGGCACGGACAGCGGCGGGCTCATTTTTTCGTGATCGTGAATTTCAATTCGGCCACCGGCTTGCCGGCGACGCTCAGGGCAAACGCATGAGCCCCATCCGGATCCCCCTCCTCCAGCGTCCAGACCCGCCAGAGGAAATCCCAGCAGTTGTGCGTTTCGGTCGTCGTTGCGGTCAGGCCGTCATCGGAAATCTTGGTGGTCTCCGGGTCCACCGTCCACGTTCCGTTCTGTTTCGGGAGCGTGAATTTTTCCTCGACGGGCACCTGGCTGTCGGTCGCATCGACTTTCAGGACCCAGCCAAACCCCTGCCCTTTTTTAAACGGTACCTCGTTCGACGGCCGAAACATCATCGAGCCGGACTTGCCGTCTTTTTCAAAAAATCCAACGCCGGCGTGGGTGATGGTCAGGGTGTCCGAAATCACCACCGGCTTCTCCAGCTTGATCGCGTCGAGGGCTGGCTTCGAAATCATGACCGCCGTCTCCGCCGCGCCGCTACTGAAGAGTTCGAACCGGGGTTCGGGGGGCGGGGCGGCGGCAGGCGCCGACCCGACCACGGCCAAGGCGACCGCAGCCACCAGCCGGGCGATGAGTGACACACTGCATTTCATCGTGACAGAGTGTGCCCACCCGAGGGAATCGCCAGCGCGGAATGGATTCTCCCGTCAGCGCTCCCATGCCCCATGCCCCACCACCTCCACCTCCACACCCGGAGGTCGCGGGCCGCTCAGCCCCCCGTGGTGGGGCGCGGCCTCCGGACGCGCAGGCGGTGGAACCAACCGGAGGACACCTCCTCCTCCCCTCCTCAAGAGCTGCCATGACAGCGCCACGGCGCATAGCCGCTTCCTCTGCGCGCCGGGAGCAGGCGCAATTCTAGCGCACAGGGCACCGGCGGAGCCCAGGGCCTTTCGGCTCGATGGGATCGACGTTTGCGGGGGGCCCGGAGGGAGGTCCGGGACCACGACAAACGGATGGCAAAGGGATCAGGAATACCGAGCCCCGACGCGCCAGGACCCGGCGAAGCGCGGATGAGGCCGGCGACGGAAAAGGATCGGACCCCAGAATGGCACCCCACTCGTTGCCTGGAAGGCAACGCTACGGGGACCGCCGGAGTCCGGCGGGTTACGCCGGCACGGCTTCAGCGGCCATGCCGAAGACTTCGCGGGCGTCGCTGATGTGGCCGGTGATGGCGGCGGCGGCGACCATGACCGGGCTCATGAGGATGGTGCGGCCGGTGGTGCTGCCCTGGCGGCCCTTGAAGTTGCGGTTCGAGGAGCTGGCGCACATCTGGTCGCCGACGAGTTTGTCGGGGTTCATGGCCAGGCACATCGAGCAACCGGCACCGCGCCATTCGAAACCGGCGTCGGTGAACACCTTGTCGAGGCCTTCCTTGATGGCGAGGGCGGCGACGATCTGGCTGCCGGGCACGGCGATGGCGGTGACACCCGGGGCGACCTTTTGGCCGCGCAGGAACTTCGCGACTTCGCGGAAGTCGCTGAGGCGCCCGTTGGTGCAGGAACCGATGAAGGCGACGTCGATGTTGGTGCCCTTGATCGGGGCTCCGGGGGCGAGCTTCATGTACTCGAGCGCTTCCTTCAGGCTGGCGCGCTCGGCATCGGTCTCGAGTTCTGCAAAGGTCGGGATGTTTCCCGTGACGGCGCACCCTTGGTCGGGCGAAATGCCCCAGGTCACACTCGGCGCGATGTCTTCGGCGCGGATGTTGACGATGTCGTCGTAGACGGCGTGGGCGTCGCTGGCGAACGATTTCCAGCGGGCGACGGCGGCGTCCCAGTCGGAGCCGTTCGGGGAATACGGCCGGCCTTTGAGGTATTCGCAGGTTTTGTCATCGGGATTGACGTACCCGCAGCGGGCGCCGCCCTCGATGGACATGTTGCAGACGGTCATGCGCTCCTCCATGGAGAAGCGGTCGAAGACCTCTCCGCCGTATTCGTAGGCGTAGCCGATGCCGCCCTTGGCGCCGAGTTGGGCGATGATGTGGAGGATGACGTCTTTGGCATAAACACCGGGGCCGAGGCGGCCGTCGACGTTGATGCGGCGGACCTTGGCGCGGGAAAGGGCAATCGTCTGGGTGGCGAGCACGTCGCGGACCTGGGTTGTGCCGATGCCAAAAGCAATGGCCCCAAAGGCCCCGTGGGTGGCGGTATGCGAGTCGCCGCAGGCGATGGTGGTGCCCGGCTGGGTGATGCCCTGCTCGGGTCCGACGACATGGACAATGCCTTGCTTACCGGTGCTCAGATCGAAATAGGTGATGCCGAAATCCTCGGCGTTCTTGCGCAGCGCGCCGATCATTTCCGCAGCCTGGGGATCGGCGAATGGCTCTTCCTGACGGTCGGTCGGCACGATGTGGTCGACCGTGGCGAACGTCCGGTGCGGGTATTTCACCTTCAGGCCGAGGTCGCGCAGCATGCCGAACGCCTGCGGGCTGGTCACCTCGTGGATGAGGTGGGTGCCGATGAGGAGCTGCGTCTGGCCATTCGGGAGCGTGCGCACGGTGTGCGCCTCCCAGACTTTTTGGAACAAGGTCTTGCCCATAGTGTTGTAAATACGTATCTGCCCGCGAAACGGAGCGCTGCGGAGACAATTCTCCCCGGAGGGCGGAAGCTAGCACACGATTTCCGCTTGGGAAGCGGATCGTGCGCTCAGGCAGCGGCGTGCGCGTGGAGAACCGAGACCATGGGCGCAACTGGTGGGGCGTGCCCTCCGGGCGCGCAGGCGGTGAGGACGCCCCACGGCAGATCAATGCCCGCCTCCTCCAGCGGCGTGCGCGTGTGGAACCGACGCCATGGGCGAAATCGTTTGTGCTCGTTATGCGCGCCGCCCAGTGGGGCGCGCCAAGCTCGCGGCGCACCGGTCGTTCGCTTGCCGTTCGGAAACACCGCAAAAGTCGGAGGCAGGCGAGTGGCAGCACGCGCCCGCCCCCGGCGCGCCCGGAGGTCGCGCCCCACCAAGAGGTCCGTTCGGGCCGGACCGTTCAGTGCGGGGGAGTTCCAAGCGCTCAAGCGCCTTTCCTGGCCGCGATCATCCGTTCGAGGATGTTCCGCGTGATCCGTTGGACCCGTGGGTCCGGGCCTTGGGGTTTGGTGTAGACCGCCGGGCGACGGTAGCCGGGCGGTGCGCTCAGGCCGTCGGCCCACCAGATGGTGGAGGCATTGAACACCAGATTGCCCTGGGGACCCGGGTACAGCGTAGCCGTGAACTCGCCGCCATTCGGCTTGCCCGGCTCGCTAAAGGTGGCGGCACTGGCGAGCACCTCGAGCCCGGGGATCGGCGCCGGATCGCCGTGCCACTCCCACCCGACTAGGCCCGGGATGCCGTCGCCCTCCTTCATGCCGGTGCCGGCAAACACCCAGTGGTCCGGTTTTCGGCAGACCCAATCGGCGCCACCCGTGACCGGCCCGGTGCTGTGCGCGCCAATCAGTTCGTTCGCGTACGGGCGTTCGTGCCGGATCGTCGACATCGAATCGAACTCGTGGGTGCCTCCCGGCGGCCCGAAAACGCCGACCCGCTCAAACGCCCGGTCCGGCCGCCCGGCGGCGTCAGGGCCGAGGACGATGCGCCCGCAGACCGCATTGCCCGAGAAAAAACCCACGCTCAGCCCGCGCGCGACGGCCGCCTGCACGTTGCGGAACATTTCAATGGTCCAGTATTCATCATGGCCGACGCTGAGGAACCCGGCGGCCCGGTCGAGCCCGGCCGGATCCCGGTGGGTGTCAAGATTGGAAATGTAGGTCACATCGAATCCATGCTGCTCGAGCCAGTAGGCGAACGGAAACTCCCAGAGCAGGAATTCACCGGCCCCCAACGCCTCGCGGCCATCGACAAAATCCTGGCAATACAGCCCGTACGGCCGGTTGAAGCTGACCTGCACCCCGCCGCCCCAGTACCAGCCGGATGTGCCGTCGTCGTAGAGCGAAAAACGGTCCGGCCAGCGGTTGTAAGCCTGCCAGGTGAAGTCGCTGCACTGGAAAATCAGGTCCGCCGGACGCTCGTCGCGCACAATGAACACGACATGGCTCTGCGCGCCGTCGTCACCCACGGCCGAGAGTTTCGCAAGGTACACGCCGCTAAGCCAGTCGGCTTCGATGGCGATGGTCAGGCTCGGAGCCCAGCGGCAGTCGCGCACGCGCTTGGGACCTGTCACCGGATCCGGCTGGGTCGAAGCGGTCAGCGGTCCGTAGCTGCGGACCTTCCGTGCGCCAGCCCCACCGTAATACCCGAGGCGGTAGAGGTCGACCGTGAATTCAGCAGCGGGATGGGTGCTGACAAAAACCTCGACCTTCTCCCCGGCCTTGGCGCTGGGGTGCGAGCAATACCCTTCGATCGCCGGGCTGCGGAACGGCGGCACCACCCGCGGCCGCTCCAGCTGCCAGCCCAGGTCGCCGAGCTTCGCATTTTCGCGGGTGATGGAGTTGTCCGGGCCGGTTCCGGCCGCCCGGGCCGCCCGTCCGATCGTCAGTCCGCCCAGGCCGGCCAGTGCGGTGTGGGCAAGAAAATCGCGGCGGGACAGCTCAAGCGACGAAGCGGAATCGGAGTGCATGGATGCAGGCGTACAAAATCCGCAGCCGCGTGGGAACCACAATTGTCGCGACGCCGGTCGCCGTGCTCCAGGCAAGTCGTCCGGAATCCCACGCGTCGCCTGGAAGGCGACGCTACGGCAGGCATTTCCCCGGCTTGTGCGGAGCCTCGACCCGCAGAGATTCGAGCATGTTGATACCGTGGCGTGATGCGGGCTTGTTTCTATTAACCGCGGCCACCGGATGGACCGCGGAGCCGGCCGCGCCTCCATTCACGGCCGATGCGGACGGGCATGCGCGCTCCGTGGCGCCGTTTTTTGAGGCCCACTGCGTCGAATGCCACGGCGCGCAGAAGCAGAAGGGAAACCTGCGGATCGACGATGACCTGACGCTGGCTTTTCTCGATCCGGCAGTGCGCGGGCGGTGGGCGGAGGTCATCGACGTGCTTAACAGCCACGAGATGCCCCCGGAGGACAGCGCGCAACCGGCCGCGGAGGACGTGGCGGCGGTGGTCGATTGGATCACGGCGCAGATGGTGCGGGCGGAGGATGGGCAGCGCGAGGGCACGGTGGTGCTGCGGCGGCTGAATCGCGACGAGTATAAAAACACCCTGCGCGATCTGCTCGGGGTGGAGCTGGACGTGTCCGCCTTTCCCGCCGACGCGGCCGCCGGCGGCTTCGATACCAATGGCCAGGCGCTCACGCTGTCGCCGGTGCTCGTTGAGCTGTATCTGGAAACGGCCCGCCGCGCGCTTGACCGCGCCCTCGTCACCGCGCCCGCCCCAGCGCCGGTCGTGCGCTGGCGGTTCGAGTTCGAACACGGGAATGGCGACGACCACCGCCAGCGATTGGACCAGACCAACAACCCGATCGTGCACGGCGGCCAAAACCCCAAGCGCGACGGGTTCACTATGATCCACCATGCCTCGTGGGACCGGCACCCGAACGCCCGCGATTTTCGCGTACCGGTCGAGGGCGAGTATGCGATCCGCGTGCGCGCCGCCGGCCACGTGCCTGACCGGGCGGCGGTCGTGGCGTCGGCGCGGCGACAGCTGGAGCGCCGGCTGGCGGACTCGAAAGCCCGGGGCGAACCGAAGGAAGCCGAGTGGCAGGCGAAAAACCTCGAGGGCGACCTCGACCATTTCCGCACCGACCGGATGTACGATTACGGCCCGCCGCGGCTGAAGTTGATTCAGGAGCTCGCCGGCCAGCCGCGCGTGCTCGCGGAATTCGACACCCCCGCTCCGGAAAACGCGCCCGCCGTGCACGCGTTCACCGCGCGATTCACCACCGACACCGCCGGCCTCTCGCTCGAATACGTGTATTCGATTCCAAAGGGGCTCGAAAATTTCTGGATGCAGGGGCGCGACGACTTCGCGCAGCCTGCGGCGCTGGTCGATTGGCTGGAAATCGAGGGGCCGATCCAGCCGGATTGGCCGCCGGTCTCGCACCGGCTGATCCTGGGCGACCCGCCGGTGCGCGAGCCCGCGGTTGCCGCCCCCCCCGGGCCAGCGACCGGAGACATCGGGCGCGCCCGCACCGTGCTCACCCGCTTCATGGCCCGCGCCTACCGCCGCCCGGTTTCGGAGGCGGAAATCGACGCCAAACTCGCGCTCTTCACCGCGGCCCGGGCTGGCCAGTCGTCGTTTATCGAGGCGATCAAGATCCCGCTGACTGCGGTGCTCGCCTCGCCGCATTTCCTCTATCTGGCCGAACCGCAGCCAGCCAACCGCGACGCCCGGCCGTTGAATGCCTACGAACTCGCCAGCCGGTTGTCGTATTTCCTCTGGTCGACGATGCCGGATGAAACGCTGGCCGGCTTGGCGGCCGGAGGAACGCTGGCAGATCCCGACGTGCTCGCAGGCCAGGTCGACCGCCTGCTTGCCGACCCCAAGGCGGACGCATTCATCCGCAATTTCGCCGGCCAGTGGCTCGGCCTGCGCGAAGTTGGCGCGAATCCTCCGGCGGCCGAGTTGTACCCGCCGTACGACCGCCACCTCGAGACGTCGCTGACTGGAGAGTCCCTCGCGTTTTTCCGCGAGATCCTCGAGCACGACCTGCCGGTGGAAAATTTCCTGCGCTCCGACTTTGTGGTCATCAACGAGCGGCTCGCGCGGTTTTACGGGATCGACGGAGTGCGCGGCGATCATTTCCGCCGGGTGACGGTGCCGCTCGGGGTGCCGCGCGGCGGGCTGGTGACGCAGGCGTCGATGCTGACGATCACTTCCAACGGCACCCGCACCTCGCCGGTCAAACGCGGGACCTGGGTCTTGAAAACGCTGCTCGGCACCGACCCCGGACTGCCCGTGGCCAATGCCGGCGACATCAAACCGAAAGTGCCCGGCATCGACAAGGCAACCGTGCGCCAGCGGCTCGCCATCCACCGCGAACACCCGCAGTGCGCCCGCTGCCATAACAAAATCGACCCGCTCGGGCTGGCGCTCGAACACTTCAACGCCGCCGGCGAGTGGCGCACCCAGGAAGGATTCGGCTACAACGGCCGCATCGAAAAAGACGACCCCGCGATCGACGCCACCGCCACCATGCCCGACGGCACCCCGATCGACGGCGTCGACGGCCTGCGCGACGCGCTTGTTGCCAAAAAGGAGCAATTTCACCACGCCCTCGCGTCACGACTCCTGACCTACGCCCTCGGCCGCGAGCTGCGCGTCGCCGACCGGCCCACCGTGATCGCCATCGCACATTCAATGGAACAAAACGGACACTCGTTGCGCGCACTGATCAAGGCGGTGGTGGCCAGTGGCGCTTTTGGTAAAAAGTAAAAAACCTTCCCATGCGCAGCCTGATCTCCATTCTCCTTCCTGTGGGACTCATGAGTCTGCTCTTGATTCCACTCGACACTCTCTTGCAAGCTTGGTTGCCCGCTTGGTGGGTTATTATCGGCGCGCTAGCCTGTGCATCCACCGCCTTTGGCATCTGGTTTGAATCGGAACGAAGGACCCGAGGGCACGTCTCGCTGCTCAGGTATGCCCTCGGCATCGTCCTGATCCTTTCGCTGAGCTGGGGCTTTTTGTGGAGTTTGGGAGAGGAAGGATTGATTCGTTGGTCGGAGGCAACACGCCCGCCGAACGACCACACCCTCCATCGCTATTTTTATCCAGGCAACTCGGGCATGGGGGACGCGGACGGCCTGTCGAAACCATTCAAGGTGCTGTGGAGGTTCGGGCTGCTCGGAACCGCCATTTATGCGATCTGTGTCATTCCCCATGCCCTCTTGAATGCCAGCAACCATCGTCCAAGTTCCCAACAGCTAGGCGCTCCAAACGCAACGACCCACGTTCGATGACCCCGCACCTCCGCACCCCGCTCTCCCGCCGAACCGTCCTCCGCAGCCTGGGCGCGTCCGTGTCGCTGCCGCTACTCGAGGCGATGTTGCCGCGGGCGCTTGGTGCCTCCTCGCAATTCAAGCCACTGGCGGCCACGGCGAAGCCGCAACCGCGGGTGATTTTTTGCTACGTGCCCAACGGCGTGAACATTTTGGAATGGGTGCCGCAGGCCAGCGGTGCCGGCTACGCGCTTTCCCCCACCTTGCGCGAACTGGAGCGCCATCGCGAAACATTCTCCATCCTCAGCGGCCTCGGGCATCCGCACAGCGAGGGCGGCCACAGCGGTGCCGACACGTGGCTGACCGGGGCGGCGCTCAAGGCGGTGCCCGGTGCCGATTACACCAACACGGTGTCGGTCGACCAAGTCATCGCCGAAAAACACGGTGCCGAGACCCGCTTCCCGTCGCTGCAGCTCAGCGACCTCTCCGGCACCGGCACCGCCGGCCACAGCCACACCCTGAGCTTTGACCGCAGCGGCACCCCGCTCCCGTCCGAAAATTCGCCGCGACGGCTGTTCGAGCGCCTCTTTGTACCCGAGGGCAGCGATGACCGCGCCGCCACCCTGCGGCGGTACGCCGAAAAAAAATCCATCCTCGACAGCGTGCTCGGCGAAGCCCGATCACTCCACCAGCAGCTCGGCACGCGCGACCAGGAGAAACTCGACGAATACCTGACTTCGATCCGCCAAACCGAGGAGCGGGTCGGACGGTTGGAGCAATGGATTGACGTGCCGAAGCCGGCAGTCGATGCCTCACTCCTTCAGCTTACCAGCCAGCCGTCGGACGCGCATGACCGTCCGATGTGGATCGATGTGATGATGGAATTGAGCTACCTCGCGTTCCAGACCGACACCACGCGCGTCATCGCCTACCAATGGTCGCGCGAAGCCGGCGGCTACGGCGGCGGTGGGGAAAACCACCACGAGCTTTCCCACCATGGCGGCGATGCCGGCATGCTGGCCAAACTGGCGACCATCGACCGGTTTCACGTCGGCCGGCTCGCCCGGTTCCTCGATTTCCTCAAGACGACGCGCGAGCAGGGCGAGACCATGCTCGACCGCACCATCGTCGTCTTCGGGTCGGGCATGAACTCGGGCGAAGGCGGCGAACACTCACCCAAAAACCTCCCGCTCGTCGTCGCCGGCGGCCGCGCCCTCGGCCTCCAACACAATCAGCACCTCGCCCACGACATCGCCGCCCACCCGCCCCTCACCAACGTCCTCCTCACCGTGGCCCAGGCCATGGGCGTTGAATCAGACCAGTTCGCCGACGCCACCGGCCGGCTCACCGCGCTGGTTTAATCAGTTCATGAGCCTTGGTTTGGCGGCGCTGGCGCGCCAAATGGCCACGAAAAATCACGTCGAAGGGGCCGGACACTGAGGTCGGGCCGCCGAGGTGGGACCGGACTTCCAGGCCGGTAGACGGCAGGCGCGAGCTCTCGCAAACCCCGCTCCCGCCTGCTTCCGCGCACCCGTGCGTGACCGCCCACCCCGTGGGGGGAAACCGCTGGAGAAGGCGCGGGCCCAGAGACCGCGGATCGTCCTCACCGCCTGCGCGCCCGGAGGTCGCGCCCCACCTCGCATGCCGCGCCCGATCCGGCGCGAGGGCGATCGTTTCGCAACACCGTCGCTCTTCGTGATTTTCGCGGTTTCCGATTCGGTTCTTGGGGCAACCGGGAAAGCGTCCAGGCGAGTCTCTGGCCGGGGTCGTCCTCAGGCGGATGCCGCCAGCGCCGCGTTCACGCTCGCGCCGCCGTGCACAATGGCGTGCAGCGCCCGCGCCATTTGCGCCGGCTGCGGGTGGGCCCAGACGTTGCGGCCAATGGCAATGCCCGATGCACCCGCGTCGATGGCGTCGCGCACGCCCTGCAAAAAGCCGCGTTCGTCATCGGTCGGCGCGCCGCCGAGCACGATGACCGGAACCAGCGCCGCGGCCACGATTTCGGCAAAGGCCGCCTTGTCGTCCGGGTACGCGGTTTTGACGACATCCGCGCCCAACTCGGCCGCCGCCCGCACGGCAAAACCGATGTTTTCCGGCGTGTATTCGGCGGGCCGGCCGATCCCGAACGGCAGCGATTCCAAAATCACCGGCACCCCGGCGGCATGGCACTCGCTGATGAGGGTGGCCGCCTCGGCGAAGATCCGGTCTTCTTCCGGGTGGTGCGTGTAGAGCATGTTCATGACCGCGTGCGCCCCCAGCCGCACCGCCTCCACCGCCCCATAGACCTGATAGCTGCCGCGATTCGGGTTCTCGCCGTGCGCCGGTTTGTAGACGTCCGTCCGGAAACAAATCCCCCGCCCCTGCGCCGCCGCGCCGGCCGCGCGCACCCCGCCGTAGTTGAGCACATACCCGTCGTACCACGGGTTCACCGACGTCAGCAGCCCGGGCAGGTCGCGCAACCCAGGCACGGGAATCGCCGTGCCGTGATCGACCGGCAGGATGAGCGTGCGGAGTTTTCCATCGGCCGAACGGCGGAAAAAACGAGCGAGATTCGAGGCGGTGGTTGGCATGGGGTTCAAAATTGACGGGGGACAAGAAGATGCAAATGACCTGCGAACCGCAGCCGCCCGTGCGCGTCGAGCGCAGGCGCATCGCCCTTGTTCGATGCGGAGCACGGGGCGGACGCAGGCTCGCCCTGCCCCACGGCCCACCGATCCTGCTCAGCCTTCCGCCTCGACGATTTTTTCGGCCGCGCTGTTCTTCATCACCGAGGCGATTCCGTTGTCGCGCGAATGCTCAGAACTGTACATCTGGCTCGTCCCAATGACCTGGGCGTTCGACGCCTTGAGTACAAAGTACGGCTCTCCCTGGCTCGACGCCAGCTTCTCGAACGACGCCGGATCCGGTCCATGGGTCTGAACGGAGGCAATCCCCTTCAGCGCCGCCGCTTTCGAGGCATAGAGCTGGCTGGTTAAAATGACCTGATTGTTCTCGGCCCTCAGATTGAACATCGGCTGGCCGGAAGCGCTGGTTTTCAGTTCGTAGAACCCGTTCATGTGCGTGGTTGGTTGGAAGGATGGGGGCAAGGGAGGGTGGTGCGCAATCGGAACAGGTCAACGGCCTCGTTGCCACCGATCATGGGAAGCGCAGTGACCACTCATCGGGTTGGGAGGAACAGCCACGTCGGGGTGCTCACTCGCCCAAGTCCGCTGGAGAGAAAGGCCAAGGCTGGGTTCTCGACCCCGGCGGACGCGCCCTGGTCGTCGAACCAGCGCCTCAGATGTGTCCGCCGCCCCACCCCGATCAGAGTCGACGAGCCACCACGTGTCGGGACGTTGCCTGCTTGAAGCGTCATTTCAAGAATGTGACCTTGCCCGTCTCCAGGTCATGCATGCCGCCGACAATGGCAATTTCCCCCTTTTTCTCCATCTCGCGCAAAATCGGGCTTTGGCGCCGGATGGCGTCCATAGACGTGCGCACGTTCGTTTCGGCCACGCGATCGACGAAGGTGTCATTTTTCGAGTTCCGGGCTTCCCCCGGCGAGGACGGTGTCGACTTGACCGCCGGTTCGATGCGATTCAGCAGCCCGGTGAGGTTACCGAGTTGGACGTGGTCGCACGCGCCCTTGACCGCGCCACACTTGGTGTGGCCGATGACGGCGATCAACTTCGATCCTGCCGCCTTGGAAGCAAACTCCAGGCTGCCCAGGATGTCTGGATTGACGATGTTGCCCGCGACCCGCGCGTTGAAAATGTCGCCAATCCCCTGGTCAAAGACCAGTTCGGCGCTGGTCCGGCTGTCGAGGCAGCTGACCACGGTCGCGAACGGGTACTGACCCTCGGAAGTGGCGGCAACCTGTTGGCGCAGGTTGCGCGGTGCCGACCGGCCGTTGGTGAACCGTTGGTTGCCGGCCTTCAGTCGCTCCACGGCGTCCGCGGGCGTCACCCGCGCCTGAGCCTCCTTGGTCATGGTTGGAGTGGTGGCACAGCCAAGGCCAAAAACGGTGACGGTCAGCAGCAGGGGAAGCGTTAGGAACTTCATGGATCAATATGGTTGTGTATTAAAGGAGTGGACTTGGGCGGATGAGCGCGAACACGCCCCTGCCCTCGTCCCCGCGGCAAATGGCTTTAGACCCCGTCTCCGTCGCGGTCCATCGCCGGTCCCACTGAACAGACCTGAGCCACCAACCACCATGCCCCGACACCGGCTGGCACCCCCCCCCGTTGCGCGTCAGGTAAATCCCTGAACCCAGCCGTCGCCGGGCTTCGTCGCCACCTTCCGCTCCTCCCGCCACTTCTACGCCTCACGCCTCACGCCGGGGCCAGCTGATTCTCCGCGGCTTGATAGAGGCCGTGTCGGCGGATGTACCCGGCCACGGCCGGCGCGACCAGCCCGTCCAACGGCCGGTTGTCACAGGCGGCTGCGCGGGCGGCGGTGGCGGAGGCGGGATGGCGGAAGTCGATGAACTGATGGCGCACACCCGGGCGAGGTTCGACCGGCGTCTCGCCGCGGGGGAAAACAAGAAACGTCAGCCGGGCGGCCAGTTTTTCCGGGTGCGCCCAGGTGTGGAGGCGCGCCCACTGGTCGGCCCCGAGGAGCCAGCACAGTTCGACCTCCGGGCCCGCCAGCCCCGCAAAATGTTCCGCGGTCTGCCAGGAATACGACGGGCCGCCGCGGTCGACTTCCCAGGCATCGACCACGGCCCATGGGGTCGCCGCGAGCGCCAGCCGGAGCATGGCCAGACGGTGGTCGGCGGGCGCGGGCGGAGCCTCATCCTGTTTGTGGGGCGACTGCCACGCAGGCAGGAAAACGACGCGCTCAAGCGCGCAGCGCCTCCACGCTGTTTCCGCCAGCGCGACGTGCCCGAGGTGCACCGGATCGAACGTACCCCCGAAAAGGCAGACCCGGAGGGACCGGGCGGACAGAGGGATGGGGGGCGAGCTCTGCATTGACTTCGGGCGGAGGTCCATCGTATCTGTCACGCCCCCGTTTCGTCCACCTGACTTTTTTCCATGAAGCCACCCTTCTTTACCTTTGTGTTGAGCCTGGCCGCGCTGCCAGTTCTGGCCACGGCCCAGGACGGAACCGGTTCACCAGCCGGAATCCCGGCGGCCGCGCCCAAGGCGGAGGAGGACCCAAGCCTTGATAAACTCAAGAGCCTGAAGCCTGAGCAGGTGGAAAAGATCAAAAAAGCCATCAACGAGGCATCCAGCTTTGTCGGCGGCATCCGGCTCCAGGAGGCGCTGCAGCGGCTCGCAGAAGCGGAGGCCATCGAGCCGGATCTGTTCATGGTGCACAACCTGAAGGGTGCCGTTTTCACCAAGATGCGGCTTTTCGACCCGGCCCGGGAATCGTTCAAAAAGGCCCGCCAGCTCAACCCCGGCAGCTTTCACCCGAAGTTCAACCTCGCCGAAATCGATTTTGTGGAAGCCGCCAGCAAGGCGCGGGCCGGCGATGAAACCGGAGCCGCCACCCAGTTTGCCACCGCGCAGAAGCAGTTTGAGGCGCTGGTCGCCGGCAACGCCGACGAGGGAACCCGGAAGCTCATGCAGTTCAAGATCGTCATCTGCCAGCTGAAACAAGGCCAGGTCGGCGAGGCGGAAAAGTCCGTCAAAGGTTTCAGTTATATCGACGACGAGCCCGTGTATTACATGGGCCACGCAGCCATTGAATTTCACAAGGGCGACAAGGCCGAGGCCCAGACCTGGATCGACTCGGCCAACAACATCTGGCGCACCGCGCCGCAGTCGGTGACCATTTACATGGACAGCTTCATCGAAGTCGGCTGGGTGGAAACCCTCGCGCTGTAGCTGCCCTCACGATCCCGCCGTCTGGAGCGGGCCTTTCCCCGCCCCCCTCTGCGCATGACCCAACCGCTCCAAGACGCGGTGCTTGCCGCCAACCTGCGACTGTCCGCCAGCGGACTGGTACGCCTGACCTGGGGGAACGTGAGCGGACTGGATCCGGAGCGCGGGATTTTTTACATCAAGCCCAGCGGCATCGATTACGCGGCCCTGCGGGCCGGCGATCTGGTGGGCGTGCGGGTGGCGGATGGCGCGGTGGTCGAGGGATCGCTGCGGCCATCCTCTGACTCCCCGACGCATCTCGCGCTCTACCGCGCCTGGAGTGGCCTCGGCGTGCACGGCATCTGCCACACCCACAGCGTGCGGGCGACCGCCTTCGCGCAGGCCGGACGCGAACTCCCCTGTTTTGGGACCACTCACGCCGATCACTTCTTCGGCCCCGTGCCCGTCTGCCGCGCGCTGAGCCCGCAGGAGGTGGCGGCGGATTACGAAGGCCTGACCGGCACCGCCATCATCGCCCACTTTCGCGACCACGGACTGGACCCGGTGGCCCTGCCCGCCATCCTCCAGGCGTATCACGCCCCCTTCACCTGGGGCCCGACCGCCGACAAGGCCGTGGAAAACGCCATCGCTCTGGAAACCTGCGCCGCCATGGCCCTGGACACGCTGGCCCTCGAAACCGCGCGCTCGCCCCTGCCCGCCCACCTGCTGGAAAAGCACCACCTGCGCAAACACGGCCCCGGGGCGTATTACGGGCAGGATCGATGACTCCCGCATGAAAGCATGGCTCAACCGGCAAAGCCGGCGCATTTACCGGCTGCTGCGACATCCCCGCTACCGGCGCGGCAGCCGTCTGCACGACTGGGTGGCACGCCACGTCTTCGATCGGGATTTGTGGCTCGCCGAGGAACGGAGGGTGGCGGCGGGGGTGTCTTCGGGGTTGTTCATCTGCATGATGCCCATTCCCTTGCAAATGTTCGTGGCCGTGGCGGTGGCCATTCGGTTCCGGTGGAACATTCCGAGTGCGGCCCTCGCCTGCTGGGTCACCTCACCCGTCACCTGGCCCGTCACCTTCCTCCCGGCGTTTCTGCTCGGCATCCGGCTCATCGGGGCTGATCCGATCATTTTGGAGGACCTGCGCGACGTCAATCTCGACGCCTTTTTCTCCCATGCGGCCGACAATTCCGGGCAGCTCCTGGCGGCGGCCCTGACCGGCTGCCTGGCGGTGGGAGCGACCTTGGCCGTGCTCGGTTACGTGGCCACTCGGGCATTCTATCTGCTGCGCAAAACGCCGCCGCCGCCGCCCCGCCGCCGCGTGGCCATGTCTTGACGGCGGCGGCAACCGCCGTTCACTCGCTGTCCGTGGACCGGTGGCCTGGTTCGCCCCGCTTCCGCGTCTTCATTCCCCATCCATCATCCGCTCATGGCCTACCTCAACGAAAACTACCTCAAGCTCAAAGCCGGCTACCTTTTTCCCGAGATCGGCCGGCGCGTCTCCGTCTTCACCGCCGCCCATCCCGAGGCCGCGCAGCGCCTCATCCGCTGCGGCATCGGCGATGTGACCGAAGCCCTGCCCGCCGCCAGCCGCGCCGCCATGCACGCCGCCGTGGATGAACTGGGCGACCGGGCCACCTTCAAAGGCTATGGCCCGGAGCAGGGGTACGATTTCCTGCGCCGGGCGATCGCCGAAAATATGTTTCGGGCCCGCGGCCTGGAGGTGGCCGATGACGAAATTTTCGTGTCCGACGGCTCGAAATGCGACACCGGCAACATCCTCGACATCTTCGGCCAGGACAACCGGCTCGGCATCCCCGACCCGGTGTACCCGGTCTACGTCGACACCAACGTGATGGCGGGCAACACCGGCGAGGCCGACGCCACCGGCGCCTACGAGGGCATCCACTACCTGCCATGCACCGAGGCCAACGGGTTCATGCCCGACGTGCCCGCCGCCGGCGTGCCGCCGCTGGACCTGATCTACCTGTGCTCCCCGAACAACCCGACCGGGGCCGCCGCCACCCGCGAGAAACTCCAGGCCTGGGTGGATTACGCCCTGCAACACGGGGCCGTCATCCTTTTCGACGCCGCCTACGAGGCCTTCATCACCGATCCGGCGATCCCAAAATCCATCTACGAGATCCCCAGGGCTCGCGAATGCGCCATCGAGTTCCGCAGCTTCTCGAAACACGGCGGTTTCACCGGCGTGCGCTGCGCCTTCACCGTGGTGCCCAAAACCCTGCTCGGCAGCACGCGGGACGGACGAAAAATGCCGCTGCACCCGCTCTGGTCGCGCCGCATGACCACGAAATTCAACGGGGCAAGCTACATCGTGCAACGCGGGGCCGAGGCCCTGTTTACCGACGAGGGCAAGGCCGAAGTCGCCGCCCTCATCGAGCACTACCTGGACAATGCCGCCGTCCTTCGCGAAGCGGCCACCGCCGCCGGCCTCACCAGTTTCGGCGGGGTCAACGCCCCCTACATCTGGGTGAAGACTCCGGGGGCCCTCGGCAGCTGGGAGTTCTTCGACGTGATGCTCAACACGCTCAACGTCGTGGTCACCCCCGGAGCCGGCTTCGGCGCGGCGGGCGAAGGCTACTTCCGCATCAGCGCGTTTAACAGCCGCGCCAACGCCATCGAGGTCGGCCGTCGGCTGCGCGAGGACTTGTAGGACTCCGGTGCCGGACGGGGACTCGGCCCCGGGCCCTCCTTCGTCGACACCCTCGCGTCGCTCGGGTGCCAGGATGTTGATCGTCGCTTCCCGCGAAGCCGACCATGCGAGGGCTCCATCGACAACGCGGGCCCCATCCTCTTGACCGCGGTGGGCGCTCGCGTGTGACCGGCCGCGTTCACTTTTACCTATGAATAACCGGCGGCCCACGACGTCAGAGGTGGCCACCACCCCCGTCCTGACTCCGTGAAACGCGCATTTTGTTCCATCCTGCTGGCTTCTGCCGGCTTCGTTTTCGTCTCCTGTGAGCAGCCGGCGCGGCCGCCGGAGCCGACACCCGTATCGGGGGCGCTCCCCCAGGATCCTCCAACCTTACCCGCGGTCCCGGAGCCGTCCGAAACCGCCGCCGCGCCGGCACCGGACGATCGCGCGAGCATGGAGGCGGAAATCGCGGCGTTGAAGGCGCAAGAGGTCACGCTCCGGCTGCAGCTGCAGGAGGAACAACTGGCGTATGAAAAAGCCGAGCTCGAGCGCGCGCGGGCGGAACTCGCCCGAGAACGAGACGCCCTCGATCGCGAAGCGGCCGCGCCTCCCGTCACTCCGCGCGCGGCCGAACCCGCGCCAGGCAAACCCCGGCCAAGGCCGGCTGGCCCGGCCCGACCCGCCCTCGCTGCGGCTGCCGGGGGCCATGACTTCCAAATGTTTTTCGAGCGCCTGGCACCCTACGGCCACTGGATGGAGACCGCCGAATACGGCCACGTCTGGAGGCGCGCATCGACGCGTCAGGATGGCTGGCGGCCGTATACGCTCGGACGCTGGGTGGATTCGGATCACGGTTGGGCCTGGGTTTCCGACGAACCCTTTGGCTGGGCCACGTATCACTACGGCCGCTGGGCGCTCCTCGAACACCATGGCTGGATCTGGGTGCCGGGCGACACCTGGGCACCGGCCTGGGTCGCGTGGCGCAGCAATGCCGACTGTGTGGGCTGGGCACCGCTGCCCCCGGAAACCGTTTATGCCGGGGCCACCAGTTACGGACCGGAAGTGGACGACGACTACGGCCTGAGCGCGGAATGGTACACTTTCCTGCCGGTCCGCCATTTTGACGGCCCCGTGGCCTCCCACTGCCGGCCGGCGAGTGAAAATCGCCATTTCTTCAGCCTGACCGTGGGCATCACGCATGTGGTCATCCGCTCGGACAGCGTCCTCTGCGAAGGGCCGGAGCCACGCTGGGTCAACAGCTGCCTCCCCCGCCCGATGCCCCGCCACGGACTCGAACGGAAGCGCGAGTGGAACGGCCGGCGCGACTATCGGCCCCAAATCGAGAACAACCGCTTGAGCTGCTACGCGCCTCAGGTGCGGACCGCCTGGAACGACGGCCTCCGTCCCTCCCGGACCCAGGGCCATCTGAACGACGTGAAAGTGGTGCGACGCCATGATTCCTTCCGCGGTGAATACGGTCGCCGTTACCACCAGGAACAGCAGGAGCGCCGCCAGCGTGCCGTTGTCGCCCTTCAGGAGGGACCCGTACAGCGCCTCGCGGCCCGTCATCAAGATCTCGAAAAAATCCGTGTCCAACGGGCCCAGTTGATCGAAGATCGGCCGAGCCGGCCAGGCCGCTCCGAACCGGCAACCAACACCCGGCCCCTCCCCGACCGCGCGGCCAACGCAGGAAGGGACCGGCAGACTGGGAACGACCGGGAACACCAGGAAACCAAGGATGAACAGAGTCCGTCGCCACCACGCGGTGAGGCCATTGGCACGGTCAACGAGCCGCCACGACCGGAGCCACCGGCCAAGGAACGCGAAGCGCAGGCCCGCCTCGCCCAGGACCGCGAAACCAACAACCGCCGCGAGGTCGCCGAACGCCAGCAAGCCGCCCAATCCAAAGAACGCGAAGCGCAATCACGCCGCGTCCTGGAACGCGAAACCAACAACCGCCGCGAGGTCGCCGAACGCCAGCAAGCCGCCCAGGCCAAAGAACGCGAAGACCAATCACGCCGCGTCCTGGAACGCGAAACCAACAACCGCCGCGAGGTCGCCGAACGCCAGCAAGCCTCCCAGGCCAAAGAACGCGAAGACCAATCACGCCGCGTCCTGGAGAGCGAAACCAACAACCGCCGCGAAGCCGCCGAACGCCAGCAAGCCGCCCAGGCCAAAGAACGCGAAGCGCAATCCCGCCGTGCCCAGGAGAGCGAAACCAGCAACCGCCGCGAAGCCGCCGAACGACAGCGCGCCTCCCAGGCCAAAGAACGCGAAGACCAATCACGCCGCGTCCTGGAGAGCGAAACCAACAACCGCCGCGAAGCCGCCGAGCGCCAGCGCGCCACCCAATCCAAAGAACGCGAGGACCAATCCCGCCGTGCCCAGGAGAGCGAAACCAACAACCGCCGCGAAGCCGCCGAACGCCAGCGCGCCACCCAGGCCAAAGAACGCGAAGCGCAATCCCGCCGTGCCCAGGAGAGCGAAACCAACAACCGCCGCGAAGCCGCCGAGCGCCAGCGCGCCACCCAATCCAAAGAACGCGAAGCGCAATCCCGCCGCGCCCAGGAACGCGAAACCAACAACCACCGCGAAGCCGCCGAGCGCCAGCGCGCCACCCAATCCAAAGAACGCGAAGCGCAATCCCGCCGCGCCCAGGAACGCGAAACCAACAACCGCCGCGAGGTCGCCGAACGCCAGCAAGCCGCCCAATCCAAAGAACGCGAGGACCAATCCCGCCGTGCCCAGGAGAGCGAAACCAACAACCGCCGCGAAGCCGCCGAGCGCCGTCAGCAGGAGCAGGCAGCCCGGGCGCGCTCCGAAAAAGCCGACGACTCACAAGGAAGGGAAAAAAAGTGAGGCGTCGCGCGCCCTCGGTAAATCCGATTCTGACCACATCATCACCAACTCCCTCCGCCGCCTTCGGGCAGCTCTGCGACCTCTTCGACGTCCACACGCAAAACGGCGGCGAGATGGCCCACGAAAACCATCTTCTCGTCCGCGCCATCGAGTTCATCAAAGCCACCTTCGCCCGCCGCTCCAGCGTCAGACTTCTCTCCGGCCGTGGTGGCCTGCTCCCCACTGCGGGCGAAACGCCCGCCCCCCCCAATGATCTCGAACTCATCACCTGGCTGGCTGTGATGGACGGATCGAAGGATTGACGGGAAACCATATTCCCGTATCCTTGTGTCACGAAAACAACCATCGACATCCCGGAGCCGCTTTACAAGAAAGCTAAGATCCGCGCGGTGGAGCTTGGCCAATCGTTGAGGCAGATTGTCCTCACTTCCCTGGAAAAAGCACTGGAGACACCCTCAACCGTTGAAGAAAAGCCGGTCTCCTATTGGGCCAATCGCAAGCTGCTGCCGGAGTTCTCCCGGCTCCAAACCGAAGGAGCCTTCAAACCGAAGCCCGGCGACCGCTCCATTGATGACATCGTGAGCGATATCAAAGCCGACCCTACGGCATGATTTATTGCGACACCAGCTACCTCGTCCGGCTTTACCTGGACGATCCTGGATGCGAAGAGGTGCGCGCCTTGTGTCGGGTGCATCCCGTCGCCGCCGCCCCGCTCTTCGGACTCAAGGGCCTCAACGTCATCCCATCCTAAGGGATTTCCACCCATGCCCGCCAATCTCCGCGATTCCCTCCAGTCCGCCTTCGCGGAAAAGCCACTGCGCACTGCCTCCATATCCCTGCCGAACACTCATTGAAGCGCTGATCAAGTACTCTCCAAGATAGTCAAGAAGGTCATTTCGAGTCGGGGCGGGTAGCGGGTTGTCCAGCCGCGGCCAGACCCCACCCCCTCCTCTCATGACCCGCCACCCCGTTCCCAGCGCCGGCCCCACCAAGGCAAATTCTCATCCGAGAAGCTACGCCAGGATTTCCGGCACCACCAGTCCGTGCACATCGGTCAGGCGGAACTGACGGCCGTCGAAGGGAAAGGTGAGTTGTTCGTGATCGAGACCCAGGAGGTGGAGGATGGTGGCATGCAGGTCGTGCATGTGGACGGGGCGTTCCGCCACCTCGCCCCCGAATTCGTCGGTTTCCCCCAGCGCGAACCCTGGCTTCACGCCGGCGCCAGCCAGCCAGATAGTGAAGGCGCTGGGATTGTGGTCGCGGCCGGTTCCGTTCTTTTCCGCGTAGGGCGTGCGCCCGAACTCGCCGCCCCACCAGACAAGGGTGTCCTCGAGAAGCCCGCGTTGTTTGAGGTCCAAAAGCAGACCGGCGACGGGTTTGTCCACCGCGGCGGCGTGATCGGCGTGTTTCGGCAGATTCGAATGCTGGTCCCAGCGCGGGTTGGCGGTGGAGTCGCCGTAGGTCACCTGAATGAAGCGCACCCCTTGTTCCGCGAGACGGCGCGCCATCAGGCACTGGCGGCCGAAGTCGTCCGTCGCCTTTTCCCCGATGCCGTACATCTCACGGGTCACCTCGTTTTCGCCCCTCAGGTCGAGCACATCCGGAGCCTTCACCTGCAGGCGCCACGCCAGCTCAAACGACTCGATGACCGCCTCCATGGCGGGGTCGGGCGGGGTGCGGTGCAACTGCTCGGCATTCAGCCCGCGCAGCAGGTCGAATTCCCGCTGGCGCGCCGCCAGCGGACGCGGATTCGCCACGTGCTTCAGGGCGAAGGACGAGGCCGACTGTCCGGCCAAGCCGATCGGCGTGCCTTGATGGAGGGCCGGCAAAAACGCCTGGCCCCAATTGCGCGCGCCGCCATTGCCGAGCGACGGCGCGATCGTGACGAACCCGGGCAGGTTGTCGTTCTCCGTGCCCAGCCCGTAGCTGACCCAGGCACCCATGCTCGGCCGGATCAAATTGGTCGAGCCGGTGTGGAGAAAAAGGGTCGCCGGACCGTGGGCCACCCCCTCGGTCTGCATCGAACGGATAAAGCACAGGTCATCGACGTGCCCGGCCAGGTGGGGAAACAGTTCGCTCACCCATCGCCCGCTTTGACCATGCTGCCGAAAGGCCCAGGGCGATTTCAGGACGCGCTGATCCGTCCCGCGCCGCCCGGTATTGGCCAGGGTCCGGGCATCGTCGAAAGCCAGCATTTTCCCCTCGTCGCGGGCCAGCCGCGGCTTGTAGTCGAAGGTGTCGACCTGGCTCGGGCCGCCCTGCATGAACAGAAAAATGACCCGTTTCGCCCGCGGCTGAAAGAGCGGAGGCCGGGCGGCCATCGGCCGCCGACCCGCCGCGCCAGCCAGTCCGGAAAACGCCAGCCAGCCGAAGCCGCAGGCGATCGAACCAAGGGCGCGGCGGCGCGACCAGGGGGGAATCGGCGAATGAGGTGGCGGCAGGATCATGGGGCGGTTCAGCGAACGTGACGAAAGTCCAGGGTGCAGCACAGGGCATGGATTAGCCCGGTCCAGTCGTCGAGGGTCGGGGAGGAACCGAGGTGGGCGAGCGCAAGGCGGCGTTCGCCCCCGGCCGGCGGCCGTCCCAGCGTCCACCGATAGGCCGTCTCCACGGCGGCGGAAAGGTCTTCCGTCCCCGCCGCGGTCAGCCGCTGCGCGGCCGCGGCCGCCTGTTCACGGACCCATGGGTGGTTGAGGAGCAGCAGCGCCTGGGTGGCCACGGTGCTTTCCTCGCGCTGGCCGGTGACCAGGCTGGGCGAGGCCGCGTCGAACGCCTCAAACAGGTCGGGCCGCGCATTGCGAAACACCGGCACATAGACGCTGCGGAGAGTCGACGTATCCTCGTAACCGAAGTCGGACAGGAGCCCCGCCGGGTGATTGGGACCGCCCATTTCCGGCGAAAGCCGGCCGGCCACCAGCAGGAGCGCATCGCGCCACTCCTCGGCCCGCAGTCGGTGCGGGCGGGCATGCGACCACCGGCGATTCTCCTCACGGTCATGACCATCGGCCGTTTCTGCTGAGCGGCCTTCATTTCCTTCAGCCGGCTTTCGAGCTCCGTGAGCCGCGCGCCCGCCTCCGCGGTGGCCGCGACCACCGGCGCGGCCAGCTTGGTCGTGGACGCCGCGGCCACTGGCAGGAACTGCACCGCGTCCGCGGTGACAAAACCGGTGGTGCCCGCGGTGGAGACGAGCACGTGGCCGAAGCCCGCCGTTTCCAAACGGTAGCGTCCCAACGAAACCCATCGCCCCTCCAGTGGCGGCTCCACACTCTGGTCCACCGTCACCACGGTCTCGCCCTGCGCGTGAAAGACGGTGACGGGCACGGCCCGGTCGCGTTCGCCTCCCGGAATGGAGGCCAGCCGGACCTCGTAGTCGCCGGGCGTCAGCCCGGTCGGTTCAAAAGTCAGCGTCTTCTCCCCCTTGCCCTGGCGCTCGTCATGCAGATACCCGTCGCCGACGTAGCGCTGGATTTGCACCGATTCCTTCCAGGTGCCGATGGCCCGGGCGGCGGCGCTGTCCACCACCACGCCCGGGAGCGCGGCCGGCGGGATGACCCGGGCCGCGGGCGAGCCCGGAGCGGGCGCCGCCGCGGCTTGGGCCGACCTGATTTCCTCCTCCAGCACGGCCACCGCCTTTTCCTGCGCCGCCAGCTCCGCCTCCGCCGTCGGTTCCAGCGGCAGCGGAACCTCCAGCCATTTCGAAACATTGGCATGCTCGAGCTGCCGCGCGCTTTTGAGAATGCCCGCGAGCGCGTAATAGTCGCGCATCGGAATCGGATCGAACTTGTGATCGTGGCAGCGCGCGCACCCGAGCGCCTGGCCAAAGAACACCTTGCCCAGAGTATCGAGCTGCTCGTCGACCACATCCATTTCCAATTGCCGCTTGTTCTGCTCCTCGAGGTTCGTGTTACCGAGGGCCAGGAACGTGGTGGCGATAAGGCCCCGCTGGCGGTCGGTGAGATCGCGGTGGGACAGCAGGTCGCCGGCGAGTTGCTCGCGCACAAACCGGTCGTACGGCAGGTCGCGGTTAAAGGCGTCGATCACGTAATCCCGGTACCGCCACGCTTCCTCGAAAACGAACCCGCGCAGCGTCAGCGACTGGCCAAACCGCGCGACATCCAGCCAGTGGCGGCCCCAATGTTCGCCGAAGCGCGGCGACGCGAGCAGGCTGTCGACAAAATGATCGACCGCATCAGCCTCCGGATCGCGGACGAGCGCCTCCACCTGCTCCGGCGTCGGCGGCAGGCCGTGCAGGGCGAACATCAGCCGCCGCGCCAGGGTGGCCCGGTCGGCGTCCCCGACCGGCACCAGGCCCGCTCCCTCCAGCCCGGCCAGGACAAAATGATCGATGTCGCCGCGCGGCCAGTCGGCCGGGCTCACCGCCGGGACCGGCGGCGAGGTGAGCGGCTGATACGCCCACGGCCCCGCTCCGCCCGCCAGGGCCATCGATGCGCTGAAAGCCAGAACCAGGGCCGGACGGAACATGCAGGCATGATGGCATCTTCCGGGCGTTTCGCCAAGCGGCGGCTGCCACCCTTCGCGCCGCCGTCACGGCAACGCGTCCCACCGAGCCGGCACCGCGTCGAGCCACGCCCCCGGGTCGCCGGCACCCCGGATGCACTTGGCGACCGCGCACCACCCATTGCATCCGCGCCCCATCCGCCCAGCGTGACCGGATGAACCCCCGCCGCCTGGTCTGCGCCGCCCTGCTCGCGTGCGCCGCCGCCTCTTCTGCCCACGCCGATGGCGCGGCCGACAACATCGCCGAGAATGTCCGCCGCATCCCGCCCCCCGGCGTGGCCATTCCGGACGACGCCCGCGCCGAACTGACCAGCTGCGCCGCCGCCCTCCAGGCCAGCCTGGCCGCGGCCGCCACGGACTGGGAAAAACTCCCCGACCGGACCCGCTTCCTGCCCGATGCCGAAGTTTTTTGGAAGGCCGTCGACTGGGCGCTGCGGCATGACGAAATCTACGACCCGAAGCAGGTCGACTGGGCACGCGAGCAGCTGGCCGAAGGCGAGCAGCGGCTGGCCGCGCTGGCCCGCGACGAAAAACCGTGGCTCGCGCCGACCGGATGGTCGTCCGCGGGTTTTCGCTCGGCGGCGCGGCCTGCTGGCATATCGCCGCGCACCACGCCTGGCGCTGGTGCGCGGCCGCCCCCGGCGCGGGATTCTCCGAGACCGAGGAATTCCTCAACTTCTTCCAGGGCGAAAAACTTCAGCCGGCGCCCTGGGAGCGGAAACTATGGGCGCTCTACGACGCGACCGCCGTGGCCGCCAATTTCTTCAACCTGCCGGTGGTCGCCTACTCGGGCGAAACCGACCGCCAGAAGCAGGCGGCCGACGCCATGGCCACGGCGCTGGAAAAAGAAGGCATGACGCTCACCCACATCATCGGGCCGAAGACGGCGCATTCGTACGAACCCGGAGCGAAGGCCGAGATCAACCGGCGGATCGATGCGCTGGCGGCGCTCACCAAACAGGATCTCAGCGCCGAGGTGCATCAGACGCACACCCTTCGCTACAATGCGTTAACGTTCGGCCGCATCGATGGCTTGGAGGAACATTGGAAGGAGGCGCGGATCGCCCTGCTGCGCCATGGCACGGGAATCGTTCAGGTGAATCTCTCCAACGTGACCGCCTTCAGCCTGAATCTGCCACCAGGGTCAGCACGGGCTTTTCCACGAATCGGTTTCGGGGAAACGGAGCCCCCCAGCCCCTTCCCGCGTGACCACAGGCTCATGATCAGGGAGTTCACCCCCGAGGCCGATGCCCAAGGCGTCTCCCATGAGATTCCCATCCGATGCGACACCAGCGACGGCTCATGGAGCGCCTCCTTTTCAAAACAAAGCGGCGGATGGGTGGCCGGCCCCCTCCCCGCCGACACCCTGCGCAAAAAGCACGGCCTGCAGGGGCCGATCGACGACGCCTTCATGGACCGGTTTCTCTTGGTCCGGCCGACCGGTGCCGCGGCGAACGAAAAGGCGGGCGCCTGGGCGAAAAACGAGATAACTCGGGCCGTCGAGCAATGGCGCCGGCAGTTTCGCGGCGACGCGCGGGTCAAGGACGACACGCAGGTGACGGAGGAGGATATTGCCACGTCACATCTCGTGCTTTGGGGTGATCCGGCGTCGAATGCGGTGATGGCGAAAATCGCGGCCAAGCTGCCGATCGCTTGGACCGCGGACGAGATCAAAGCGGGTGACCGTGCGTTTCCAGCGGCGAATCACGCGCTCATCGCCATTTACCCGAGCCCGCTGAACCCGGAGAAATATGTGGTCCTCAACAGCGGGTTTACGTTCCGCGAGTACGACCAGCTCAACAACGCGCGCCAGACGCCGAAGCTGCCGGACTGGGCGGTCGTCGACCTCGACACTCCGCCCAACAGCCGCCATCCCGGCAAAATCGCCGCCGCGGATTTCTTCGGCGAACGCTGGGAGCTGAAGCCGGCGAACCCGTAGCGCTGCCTGCCAGGCCACGACTGTTCCAGCGCAGCCGTTGACACCGGCTGAGCACCTGCGAATTTCAACCTGCAGATGGCGGATGCTTCACCCTTCTCAAGCCGACAGGTGCGCGTGTGTTTCGGCCAGCCCGAGACGCGGCTGGTGACGGATGAGCGCGGCGTGGCCGTGCATCTAGGTCTGCCCCATCTCGGCGGGCCGGCCGAGGAGGTGGTGCTGGAAATGGCCGGCGGCACGGTCGAAACCCCGCGGCCAGGATCGGCGCTGCTGGTCGGCGGCCAGTGGATGGCGGGGGCGTTTGTCCGGCCCTGGCATGGACCGTTGGACGAGCTCTCGGCGACCCTGTACCGGGAACTGCTGGCGCACGCGCGCGGCTGGAATATCGGCCGCATCTGGAATTACGTGCCCGCCATCAACAGCGAAACGACCGGCCTGGAAAACTATCGGAGGTTCAATCTCGGTCGGTGGCAGGCGTATCGCGAGGCGTTTGGCGACGCCCTGGCGGATCATCTGCCAGCGGCCTCGGCGGTCGGGATCCGGGAGCATGCCCTCGTGACCATTTTTGTGGCCACCCGCGCCCCGGTCCAGCGCATCGAGAACCCGCATCAGGTGCCCGCCTGGCGCTACCCGGCCGCCTACGGCCCGAAAGCGCCCAGCTTTGTCCGCGCGGCCCGGGCCGGCGCGGACGGGAGGCGCTGGTCCTGGGTTTCCGGCACCGCCAGCATCCGGGGCCATGAATCCGTCGCCCTGGGCGATGTGCCCGGCCAACTCGCGGTGACCCTCGAAAACCTCGGAGTGGTGCTCAGAGCCATGGACTTGCCTGCCATCGGCGCAGTGGATGAGGGCGGCACCGGTCTGTTCACCAAAGTCTATCTGCGCCGCGCCGCCGACCTGGAAACCGTGTGTTCCGCGCTGGGAGCCCGCGCGGAAGGCGTCATGTTCGTCGAGGCGGACATCTGCCGCTCGGAGCTGGAGCTGGAAATCGAGGTCACGGCGGTGGACCCGTCCAGAGAAACGACGGTCGCACCTGTTTGACCGCCTCCGGAGCGGGCCCCGGCTCCGTGGGCCAGGGGCCCGGCCCGGCCGGAATTTTCCCGTCCGCCGGACATCTCGTCGATTGCATCGCCCAGCTCGACGTCTACCCTTGCCGGGTGCGCGAAATTTTCCGGTCATTCCGACGCTCGACGGTGCTGCTGGGGCTGGCCGCTGGGATGTCCATTGGCTTTCCAGGACGTGCCGAGCCCGCTTCCGAACCGGGCCGGCTCCAGGAACTGCGCCAGGCTTACCAGGCCGAAGTGACCGGGCAGGCCTCGCCCGTAATTCAGAAGTACCGGGAAGAATTGCTTAAACTGGAACGCACCTGCGCCGGGCAGCGCGATTACGCCGGAGCGGCCACCGTGCGTGACGAGCGCCTGCGGGCGGAAAAAAAACTCTCGGAATGGGCGCGCCGTTCGCCCGAACAAGCGGTCCTCCGCCCGTATCCCGGCGGCCCCATCACCCTGGCCGCCAAGGAGGCCAACACCTCCGGAGGCGTCGCCTACAGCAAGGACCAGGACGCCCTTGAAGGATGGAAAGCCAAGGACGCCAGCGCCACCTGGACGCTGCCGTTCCCCCTGAAAGCCGGCGGCTACGAAGTGGTCCTGGAAATGGCCTGCGCTCCGGGCAGCGGTGGCAAAATCACCATCAAGGAGGATTTCCATACCCTCACCCGCACCATCACCCCCACCGCAGGCTGGAACGATTTCACCAGCCAGACCCTGGGCACCCTGCGGGTGAAAGCCAACGCCACCAGCTTGACGATGGCCGCGCTGACCGTTGAGGGCGACGGACTTTTCCTGCTCCGGGCGGTCAAATTGGTGCCCACCAGCGAGGCCAGCCCGCAATGAACCGACCGCATCCCTCCATGCGCGCCGGGGTCATGCTGGCCGCGGCGCTCCTTCTCGCCCCTGGATCCGCCCGCGCCCAGCGCCCGATGGACGAGCTGGCCAAGCTCCAAGCCGACCACGAAAAATCCCTGGCCTCCGCCAGCCGGGCGGTCGACGACATCCACCGCCTGACGTTGCGCCAGCTGGAACGCGAACGGGCCGAGGCCGGCGACTACGAGGCCGCCGCCAGGGTGAAGGCGCGGCTCGATGCCCTCGAGCAGACGCCCGGCACCGCCGCCATCGTGCCCCCGCCGCTTACCCAGACGCTCCCCGCAGCCCGCGCCGAGGCCCTCGAGGGAGCAAGCGCCGAAGGAGGACGGGAATATGTCAATTTTAGAAAAACGGGCGGAAAGGCGCTCTGGGACCTCAAGGGCATCGAAAAGGGTAGCTACGAGGTGTTCCTCATCTACTCCGTCGGCCTTCCCCGCTTTGATGAATCCACGCTGGACGCGGGCACGGAAGGTCCGCGCGAAGCCCCCGGAGGAACCATCGTCTTCGCGGAAGTGAGCGGGCTGGGCGGAACGTCGAGCACCGGCCAGCCCCTCCAAAAAAAGGTCGTCAGCACCGGGGCCTGGGAGAATTACATCCGGGAAAGCCTCGGCCGCCACGAGTTCAAAGGCGGCCCGGCCAAGGTGAAGCTCGAGGCGGCCAGCGCCACCACCGGCGGCCTGCTCCGGCTCCGCCAGATCGAATTGGTGAAAGTGATCGCCGCGCCGGAGACGCTGGGCGCGGCACCGGGCACCCCCGATGATCTGTCCCGCACCCTGAAGGCGCTCCGCGCCCGCCACCTGCAGGATCTGAAGGGCGTCTCCTCCGCGCTGCGCCCGCGCCACGAAACCGAATTCCTGAAGCTTGAGCAAGAACTCAGCGCGGCCGGCAAAGCCGCCGGAGCCGCCGCGGTGGCCCGGATGCGCGAGCGGCTCTTCCCCAAAAGCCAGAAGCCCGCGACTCCGGACGGGGAGGCCGCGGACCCGCTCGCCGGGCTGGACGACGAGGAGGAAAAGAAGTAGCCATGCGCGCCCGCCCCCGCCCGCTTTCCAGCCTCGGACCCGTGCTCGCGACAGCCCTCGTCTTTGGCCTGGTCGCGCGCCCCGGAACCGCCCAGGTCGCCGCCCCCCCAGCCGAGGACACCCTGACCCGGCTGACCCGCGAATACGAGGTCCAGCGGGCCGCGATCGAACGCCCGCAGCTCCTGGCTCACGCCCAGCGGCTGGCCGCCCTGCGCGAAAGCCTGAAAAACCGGCGTGAACCCGCCGCCGCCGCCGTCGCCGCCGAACTGGCCTCGGTCCAATCGAAACTCACCCGGGCCGGCACCGCCGCCGGCCCGGCCGGGTCCGGACCCGCCGCCCCCAAACAACTGGCCGCCCCGCTGACGCTCGAGGGAGGCAAGGCCCGGACCTCCGGCGGCTCATCCATCCTCGGCGACGACAACAGCCCGGTGCACTTTGCCGGCAAGGACTCGGCGGCCGAATGGACCTTGCCGGCCCTGCCCGTGGGCCGCTACCGCCTGCTCTGGCGGGTCGCGTGTGATGTCGGTGCCGGGGCCACCGTCCGCATGACGCTGGAGGGCCTTCCGGCGCGCACCCTGCAGATCCAGCCCACCACCTCCGCCGGCGATACCGTCGTCGTCAACCTGGGCGAATTCACCCTCACCACCCCCCCGGGCTCGATTAAGATCGAGGTGCTGGACCTGCCGGGCCGCCCCCGCAAAACCGGCCCGAGCTTCAGCATCAGCAAGGTCGTCCTCATTCCTCCCGGGGTGACCGTGCCCGGGCTCTGAGGAGCCTCCCCGACCCTATCCCACCAGCCACTGGCAGAGGATCATAGCCACGGCCATGGCCACACCGTCCGCAAACAGCCCCGCGACCAGGGCATGCCGCACCCGCCGGATGCCGACCGCCCCGAAATAGACCGCCAGCACATAAAACGTCGTCTCGGTACTGCCGTACATGGTCGCCGCCGAGAGCGCCTCGTAACTACCAGCCCCGAAAGTCTCGATGAGATTGGCCAGCACCGCCTGCGACCCGCTCCCGCTCAACGGCCGCATCAACACCATCGGCAGCAGATCGGGAAACGCTCCGGTGACCTGCAACCCGTTCCGCAGCAGCCAGGCCAGCCCGTCGATCGCGCCCGAGGCCCGCAGCACGCCCACCCCGACAATCATGCCGACCAGATACGGAATGATCCGGAGCACCGTCTGCATCCCTTCCTTCGCCCCCTCAACGAAATCCTCAAACACCCGCAAGCCGGCCAGCGCCGCATAGAGGATGAAAAACCCCAGAAACCCCGGCAGGACCAGCCCGGAAACGGCCATCATCAGCGCGGCCGCCGCCGCTCCCCAGTCGTGCGCCGCCCAGGCGGCGGCAAAGCCGGTTTTGTGCAGCGCCAGCACCAGCCCCGCGGCCAGCACCGCGAGGAAGGCGGCGAGCGCCAGCAAGCGCCAGCCGCGGAGCCGCACCGGCTCGGCCGGCACCGGCTCTTCCGCCGCCGGCGCGGCGTCCCCGCGGTCCGATGTCGTCCCGCCCAAGGCCGCCGGCTTCACCGCAAACACCGGCAGGCGCTGGCAGATCCAGAGGACGCCGAGGCCCGCCACCAGACCGCAGAGGGTCGCCACGATCGACGGCCCGATGATCGCGGTCGGATTGGCCGCGCCGCCTTTGCGCAGCAGCACCAGCCCGGTGGTCGAGATCACGGTCAGGGCGCTCGTGTTGAGCACGAGGAACGTGCACATGGCATTGGTCGCCGTGCCCGGCTGCGGATTGAGTTTTTCCAGCTGGGCCATCGCCCGCAGGCCGAACGGCGTGGCCGCGTTGCCGGCCCCGATGAAATTTGCCGCGATGTTCATCATCATCGCGCCCATGGCCGGGTGATCCGCCGGCACTCCGGGAAACAGCCGGCGCAGGACCGGCCCGAAGAACCGGGCAATGAGCGTGATCAATCCGGATTTCTCCACCAACCGCATCACGCCCAGCATCATCGTGAACATGCCGGCCAGGGGAAGCGCCACCCCCATCACCGCCCGCTCCGACCAGTCGAGAAAGGCCTGCGAGACTTCCGGCGACCGGCCATTGAGCGCGCCGATGGCGACTCCGAGCACGATCATCCCCAGCCAGATGTAATTGAGCATCCCACGGGATGGGGGAGGCACCGCGGCGAGTCAAAGAAAAATCCGTGTCGGCCGGCCCGCCTCCAGGCCGGTGCGGTTCACGGCCGGATCACGAACAGCCGGGCCATGCCCCCGGGGGCATGGGAGGCCGGCAGCGTGACGGTCAGCGGACGAAACTCGCCGGCCGGCGGAGCCAGCGGAGCCATTTCTTCGAGCTGCGTCTGCCAGCCGGCCAGTCCATCGCTGGCCGCCACGCCCCACCGCAGGGTGCCCAGCCGGTTGCGCACGTGCAGGCCCAGCCGCAACTGCCGCTGGCCGGGCCCCGGAATGAGCACGCTCACCTGCGCGGCCGGCAGTCCGCCGAAGGCAAACTCCAGGCCATTGGCCACGCCATCGCCATCCGGATCGGCCTCGACCGCCGCCGCCGCGCCCGCCAGACCGCGGGACGCCGCCCATGCCGCGTACGGGTCGTCCAGCGGCGGAGCCACTCCGAAGCCGGCCAGCGCCGCCGCCAGCGTGGTTCCGGCCGTTTCGAAGACCAGGCCGGGATGGACCCAGCCCGCCGAGGGTGCCACCGCGGCACCGCGGCGCGAGAGGTTTTGGTTGGTGGTGGAGACGCCGCCGCCGGACCACGCCACGCCCGGATCCTGGCCGATCATGCCAAACACATCGCAGCGGCGGGCGTTGAGTCGGACCTCCAGCGCGTCGTCGCCATTAAAATTGAACCCGCGCTTGATGTACACCGCCCGCCCGTCCGGCTCGCCGGTGTCCGTAAACACGGTACCGGTCTCCGCCCGGCCGACCGCGGCAGAGGTCGTGACCAGCAGACCCTGGGCGACCAGATGCGCCGCGGTGGCGGCGTCGCCGATGACCACGACCCCGCCCGGCAAAAGCCGCCCGAGTTCAGCTAGCACCTCCAGCGCGCCCGCCGTCGCGCCGCTGGCATACGACAGCACCCGCAGCGGCTCGGCGGCAAAATTGATCTCGCGCGAGCTGACATTCATCACCTCGATCGCCTTGGGCGAGCTGCCGCTGGGCGTCTCCGTGTATTGGCTGATCAGGACCGGCCCGGCCACCCCGGTCCCGCGGGTCGGCAGCGTGCCGATCCCGTCGCGGTGCCCCGCCGCGCGCGCCACCAGCGTGATTCTCCGGTCCGGGGCAAACGGCGTGCCCGCCACCACGACCAAAAAATCCGCCGACATCTGACCGGCGGGAATGACCACCGGGGCGATCGGCTGCACGGGCGCGGGGCGAAAAGGCGCGATTGCCACCGTCAATGGTCCCTCCAGCGCCCCCGAAAGGCTCACCGTGCCCCGCAAGGGCTCGGCCGGAGCCGTAAAACCCACGACCTGGGCGGCGGTCGGCAGCGTGAGGGTGAGCTGCGGACGGGGCTCGAGCGCCACATCCGCGACCAGCGGCAGGTGATCGCTGGCCGTGAGGCTGAGCGCGGGCGCAGGGAGATCCGGAAGCTTGGGCAATCCGTCCCCGACTGGCTCGCGCCCGCTGTGATAAACCTCGGCCCGCACCGCGCCCGCCGCCCGCGTGAAATCTCCGGTCAGCAGGTAATCCAGCCGGGAGTTGCCCGCAAAATTGTAGGTCCGGTCGGTCACCCCGTCCGTCTGCGTGGCCGGCACAATGGCCAGCCCCGCCGCCGCAAAGGCCGACGCCGGAAAAAGCGCGTAGGTGAACGGATCGGGAAGCCCCGGACCCAATACATAGCTGAGCGGAAGCAGGCTGCCGTCGCCGAAGCGAAACCCGCCCGCAACCCCGGCCGTGCCGAAGGATCCGCTCTGCGGCTCGTTGATCTCCTCGTTCACGTCGCCCGCCACCAGCACGTGATGAGTGCCGCCGGCCAACCCCTCGACCGCCAGAAATTCGCGCACCCGCAGCGCCTCCACCCCGCGCCGAAACTCGTCCGCCCGGGTGTCGCCCTGCTTCAAATGCACATTCACCAGCGCGAGGTCGTTCGCCGTGCCGGGCACATCGATCTTCACATACAGCGGAAAACGCGTCTGCTCGCGCCGCCCCGCCACCCCGCGACCGATCTGCACCGTGCGCGCAATGGGAAACCGGCTCGCCACCACCAAACTCTGGCTGGTGCTGCCAAAATCCCCGGCCGCATGCGGCTGCGCCTGAAAGCCATCGCCCGCCGTGGCCACATGGGTGCGCGTCGTGGGAAACCCCAGCTCCACCAGCAGCGCCCGCAGATCGGCAAAATGCGCCTGATCGGCGGGCGCGGGGCTCTGCGCCGCCACCTCCTGCAGCGCAATCACATCAGGCGCCAGCCGCCTCAGCGTCTCCCGCACCGCCAAAAACGGGGCGCTCCCGGGAGCGCCCACCCCGTTCTCCACATTCCAGCTGACCACCCGCACCTCGACCGCCCGCGCGAGGCCGGCTCCCGCCCCCAGAACCACCCCGGCCAACACCGGCAGGCTGGCCCAGACCGCCCGCCGGAGCCATGACCCCTCAAAAGTACATTTGTTCATCAGAGCACTCTAACCCGTCCCACGCTCCACGCCAGCCTCTCCACGACCGAGGGTCGCGAGCCGCAAAGTGCCTGTCCCTTTATGCAGATTCAGCCCTGCCGGAGCGAGCGGCCCTCCCCCGGCCATTGACAGGGTGCCCCCATCGCGGCCAGTCTGGCGGGTATGAACGAAGTCAGACTCGGCATTGTCGGCTTGGGCAACATGGGCCGCACCCACCGCCAGTACGTCCTGGACGGCCAGGTGCCCGGACTGGTCGTGAGCGCGCTCTGCGGCCGTCCCGACGCGCTGGCGGCGGTGCCGGAACGCGCCGGCGAGGCCCGCTTCACCGAGGTGGACGCCATGATCGGGTCCGGAGCCATCGACGCCCTGCTGTGTTGCACGCCGCACCCGACCCACACCGCGATCGGTGCCGCCGCCTTGCGGGCCGGGCTGCACCTGCTGATGGAAAAGCCGCTCGGGGTGCACGTGGCCGACTGCCGACGGCTGCTCGCGGCCCACACCGACCCGACCCGCGTCTTCGCCGCCATGTTTCAGGTCCGCACCGACCCGCATTACACCACCCTCAAGCAGCTGCTCGACAGCGGCGAGACCGGCCCGGTGCGGCGCATCCTCTGGGACACCACCAACTGGTTCCGCACGGAATATTATTACGCCTCCGGCGGCTGGCGCGCGACCTGGCGCGGCGAGGGCGGCGGGGTGCTGCTCAACCAGCTCCCGCACAACCTCGATGTCTTCCAATGGATCTTCGGACGGCCGTCCCAGGTCACCGGATTCTGCCAGTTCGGCCGCTACCACCAGATCGAGGTCGAGGATGACGTGACTGTCCACTGCCGCTGGCCGGACGGGCGGCACGCGACCATTATCGCCAGCACCGGCGAAGCCCCCGGGCGCAACCGCCTGGAGGTCGCCTGCGATCGCGGCCACCTCACGGTGGAAACCGGGAAGATCACCTGGCAGAAAACGACCCAACCGGTGCGGGCCTTCAGCGAGGCCGCCGCCGCCGCCTTTGCCCAGCCGGACATCGAGACCATCGAAATGCCCATCGCCGGGCGCGGCCCGGGCCACGTCGCCATCCTCCGGAATTTCACCAACGCCATTCTCCACGGCGAACCGCTCCTCTGCCCGGCCGCCGAGGGCATCCACAGCGTGGAACTCGCCAACGCGGCCCTGCTCAGCACCTGGCTCGGCCACACCGTGGATCTTCCCCTGGACGCCGCCCTCTACGAACGCCTGCTCACCGAAAAGGCGGAGAACAGCACCTTTCAGAAAAAGCAAATCGCCCGGCAAGCGGCCTCCGCCGGCGATTTCGCCCAGTCGTACCAAAGGTAGGGAGCGGGCGGCCGCCCCGGTCCGGGCTCCGTCATCCCTGCCCTCGCAGCGCAACTGGCGGGCGCGATTCACGGTTTGCCGGTTGCCAGGCCGGCGGAGCATGGCAGAGAGACGGTCCGATGACACCCGCCTCCGCACCACCGCCCACGATGACGGGCCCCCGGCTCCGGCCCCCGCCGCACGGCCGCAGACGCCGCCCCGCCGCCACTCCACGCACGAGGGAGGCACGCCGATGAACCCGGTGGTCGATTTGCGCAGCGATACCGTGACCCGGCCCACCGAGGCCATGCGCACGGCCATGATGGCCGCGCCCCTGGGCGATGACGTCTTTGGCGACGACCCCAGTGTGAACGCCTTGCAGGAAAAAATCGCCGGTCTGCTGGGTTTTGCCGCCGCCCTGTTCATGCCCACCGGGACGCAGAGCAACTTCTGCGGGATCGTGTCGCATTGCCAGCGCGGCGACGAATACCTCGTCGGCCAGACGGCGCATTGCTACCGCTGGGAGGGCGGCGGCGCGGCGGTCCTTGGCAGTGTGCAGCCGCAACCGCTGAACCATCAGGAGGACGGCACGCTGGCCCTGGCCGACATCGACGCCGCCATCAAGCCGGACGACGCCCACTTCGCCCGCACCCGCCTGCTCACGCTGGAAAACACCTGGGGCGGCCGGCTGCTGCCGATCGAGTATGTGCGGCAGGCCACCACCCTGGCCCGGAGCAGGGGCCTGCAAACCCACCTTGATGGCGCGCGCCTGTTCAATGCGGCCGTGGCCCAGGCCGCCGCGACGGGAGCCCCCCCGCAGCAGGAGGCGCGGCGCATCGCGGAGTGTTTCGACAGCGCCTCGGTGTGCTTCAGCAAGGGGCTGGGGGCCCCCGTGGGATCGGCCCTGTGCGGCTCCCGGGAATTTATCGCCCGTGCCCACCGGATGCGCAAGATGGCGGGCGGCGGCCTGCGCCAGGCCGGCCTGCTGGCCGCCGCGGCCGCCCACGCCCTGGACCACCACGTCGACCGCCTGGCCCAGGACCATGCGCTGCTGCGCCGCCTGGCCGCCGGCCTCGCCGGCCTGCCCGGCCTGGAGGTCGCGGCTCCGCACACCAACATCCTTTTTGCCGACCTCACCGGCCCGGCCCGCGACCGCGGTGCCGCCCTGATCGCCCACCTCAAGGACCAGGGCATCCTGATCACCGGCCTCCACCGCCTGCGCTTGGTCACCCACCTCAATGTGGATGCCGCCGGCATCGACCGCACCATCCAGGCGGTGCGGGCGTTTTTTAAAGCCTGAGGTGGGGCGGACCTCCCCCGTCAGAAACAACCCCGGATGCCGGACGGCTCCCCCCGCCCGCCGCCGGGACGCGCTCACCCTGCCAGCAGCCCCTCGACCAGGCCGGCCGTCCGGGCGTAGGCACCGCCCTCGCCGAGGGTGGCCACCACCGCGGCGAGGTCGCGCTGGAGCTTTTCCCGCGCGGGCGGCTCGTCGAGCAGGCGGCTCAGCTCGGCGGCCAGCGGTTCCGGCGCGGCGTCGTGCTGGATGTATTCCCGGACGACCTCGCGGCCGGCGAGGATGTTGACGATGCCGAGGTGGGGCACTTTCACGACCCGCCGTCCGATCTCGTAAGTGAGCCAGGCAACCTTGTAGATGAGGGCGTGGGGCAGGCCGAAATACGCCGCCTCCAGGGTGGCAGTGCCGCTGGCCACCAGGCCCGCCGCCGCGCGCTGCATGAGTTCATGGGCATTGCCCAATCCGATCTCGACCGGAAAGTCCCCGGCCAGGGCGCGCATTCGGACCGCCAGGCGATCATTGACCGCCGCCGACGCGAAACGCAGGTGCGGATGGGTGGTGCGGAGCCGTGCGGCCGATTCCAGTATGACCGGCCAAAGCGCCGCGATTTCACGTTCGCGGCTTCCCGGCAGCAGGGCGACCAGCCCGGCCTCCCGCGGCAGCCCGGTCTTCTTGACCGCCAGGTAATCGGTCAGCGGATGCCCGCCAAACTCGGTGCGCAGGCCCGAGGCATTGTAGAGCGGGGCTTCGAAGGGAAAGATGCAGACCATGAGGTCGAGCCACCGCGCCATCTTTGGAATGCGCGACCGGTGCCAGGCCCAGACCTGCGGGCTGATATAATAAATGATCTTCACCGCCGGGCGGTGCCGCTGCAACTTTTCCGCCAGCCGCAGGTTGAAGCCCGGATAGTCGATCAGGAGCACCGCCTCCGGACGCAGCGCGTCGATCTGCGCGAGCGCCCGATGGAATTTCCGCCGGAAATACCCGTAGTGCTTGAGCACCTCCACCACCCCGAGCACGGCCGCGTCCGCGATCCAGTCCTCCACGCCTTCGCCCCCCAAGGCCCGCAGTTTCGGGCCGCCGAGGCCATGGATCTCCAATCCGGGATGCCGCTCCCGCAGCACCGACAGCACGCCCGCGCCGTGCGTATCCCCGCTCACCTCACCGGCCAGCACGAAGAGTCGCTTCACGCGCGGAACAGGGATGGGGTAGCGGCGGACATCCGGAGCATGATGCCGCAACCGATGCTCAGGGCAACCGGGCGGTGAGGCCCTGGCGGAAGATGGAAATGGCACGGAGGGACCTTCCAAGGATCCTTTCATCGCCATGGCTCCCTCGTCCCCTCGTCCCTTGAGCCGCGCCTACGCCGCGGCCCCATCTTCGCCACCGCCGAGCAGGAAGCGGAAATCATCGAGCGTGAGCGCTTTGGCGAAGCCTTCCTCGCCGAGGATGTCGCTGGCCAGGGCGTTCTTTTGTTTTTGCAGCTGCCGGATTTTCTCCTCGATGGTTTCGCGGACGAGCAGGCGGTAGGCGATCACCTTGTTGACCTGCCCGATGCGGTGGGTGCGGTCGATGGCCTGGTTTTCCACCGCCGGATTCCACCACGGATCGAAGAGCACGACGTAGCTGGCCGCGGTGAGATTCAGGCCGAAGCCGCCGGCCTTGAGCGAGATGAGGAAGACCGACGCGCCCTCGGTCTGCTGGAAGGTGTCGACCAGCGCGCCGCGGTCTTCGGTCTGACCGGTCAGCAGCAGATGCGGCCACTCGCGCTGGGCGAGTTCGCCGCGGATGAGTTCGAGCATTTCCACGAACTGGGAGAAGACGAGCACCTTGTGGCCCTCCTCGACGAGAGGTTCGAGCAGGTCGAGCAGGGCGGCGAGTTTGGCGGACTCGTCGCCCGGCTGGCCGGCGCCGACGAGGGCCGGGTGGCAGCAAATTTGGCGCAGGCGGAGCAGCGACGTGAGGATGTTGAACCGCAGCTTGTCGAGCTGGGTGGACGTTTTGGCCTTGAGCAGGGTGGCGCGGGCGCGTTTCAGTTCGGCGCGGTAGAGCATGGCCTGCGGGCCTTCGAGCTCGCAGATGATCTCCTCCTCGATGCGGTCCGGCAGGTCCTTGGCGACTTCTTTTTTAGTCCGCCGGAGGACAAACGGCCGGACCCGCGCGGAGAGGCGGCGGCGGGCCAGCGGGTCGTCCTTGCCGTTGAAGTTCCTGGCAAAGGCGGTGCGGTTGCCGAGCACCCCGGGCATGGCGAAATTCATGATTGACCAGAGGTCGAGCAGCCGGTTTTCGATGGGGGTGCCGCTGAGGGCGAGGCGGTGGCCGGCCGGGAGCGCGCAGGCGGCCTTCGCCGTCTGAGACGACGGGTTTTTGATGTACTGCGCCTCGTCGAGGACGACGGCGGACCATTTTTTGGCGAGCAGCGCCTCCTCGTGCAACCGGAGCTGGGTGTAGTTGATGATGAGCAGGTCATCGGTCGGCGCAGGCGCGGCCGGCTTTTTCTTCCGCGACGACCCGGCCGGTTCGGCGGGAGCGGGCCCCGCGAAAACCCCGGCGCTCTCGCGCGACCAGACGCGTACCCCCAGGCCGGGACAGAAGCGGGCCACCTCGGCGCGCCAGTTGTCCTGGACCGACTTCGGGCAGACGACGAGGACCGGCCCGTCGAGCTGGCCGGTCTCGCGCAGCCAGGCCAGCCAGGAGAGCGTCTGCACGGTTTTGCCCAGGCCCATGTCATCAGCCAGGATGCCGCCGAAGCGGTTCGCCGACAGGTAGGCGAGAAAGTGATACCCCTCGCGCTGGTACGGCCGGAGCGAGGCGGTGATGGCGGCGGGCACCTCGGGGGTGACCTCGGTGCGCAGTTCGGCGGCGCGGCGCTGGACCTGCTCGACGCGCTCCGCGGGCAGCATCCGGGTGGCCGTGGCTCCGGCGAGCTGCAGGACGTGAAACCGTTGCTTTTCCCCGCTGGCCAGGTCGCCGACCCCCAGGCCGAGATCCGCCAGCTGCGCCTGATCCTCGTCGCTCAGGTTGAAGTCGAGACGACGCCAGCCCTTGTCCGGCAGCCGCACCCAGCGACCCTGCGCCTTGAGCAGGGCGTCGATCTCGACCTGCGTCAGCTCGACCTCGGACACGTCGAGCGACACGCGCAGGTCAAACCAGTCCACGCCCGCCTCCTCCGCGTCGAGTCGCACCGATCCGGACACCCTGCCCTCGCGCAGCGAGGCCAGCTCGGGATCGAGCTCGACCGCCACTCCCTCCGGCCGGCGGTCCAGCCAGTCGAGAAACGCGGTGGGAAACTCGCGCAGCGCGGCACCCTGCAGCCGCCGCTCGAGCCAAACGGTCGACGCCTGATGAAAAGCGGTCATTTTGACGTCGGCGCCGGCGAGCCAGGCCGAGGCCTTGGTCTGAAGCGAGCGATCCAGACGGATCAGCGAGGTCTCGCGCGAGTGATGAGCGGCCGGCGGAGCGCTCGGCAACGAGAGCGCAAACCAGTCCTGACCGCTCCACTGCTCGTCGAGGGCGCGCCCCGGGGAGGTGGACCGGGCGTTGACTTGAAAAAACTCCACCGACGACGGCGACGGGGTGTGCAGGCGGCAGCGGACCGTGACCTGCAGCGGCTGGGTGACGACGCGCCGGGCCACGCGTTCGGGCAGCGCCACGCCCATTTTGTCCATCGCGGCCACCCCCGCCTCGGTCTCAAGGGCCGCGGCCGGGATGCGGATGGGCGACACGGACGCGGTGGGCGCGCCCAGCCCGCCATGCATCTCGCAAACCTGATCCGGAGTGACATACAACGCGGGCCACCCTCGCAATACGGCCAGCGGCGGCGGCATCTCCCGGCCATCGGCCGACCGCAGGCTGGCTTCATAATCGCCAGCCAAGCCGGAGCCCTCGCCTTCCTGCTCGAGCAGGACCGTATCCCGCTCGCTGAATACCGGGCCTTCCAAAACCCAGCGCAACGGCTCCGGCTCGCGCGTGAGCGGCCTGCCCTGGGAGGAAACCACGGCCTCCTCGAAGCCCGGCATTCGGAGCAGTCGATCCAGACCGGTTTCGAAATCCGTCGTGCCCGCCTTCAGAAACGGCTGCGGCTCGCGGTCCGTGCAAAGCGCGGCCAGAAACCGCTGAGCGGAAGCATCGAGCGGATGATCGCAGCGCCCATCGCCTCGAAGGACCGCCAGGGCATGCTGCCGAAGCGGCATGGCCTTGATCGGCGCGAAGCCGGCCGCCCCGGGCGGCCGCCATTCGATCTGGCCTCCCTCCGGAGACAACCGCAGCCGGAAGACGGCCGGGACCGGCGGGCGGTGCGAATGCAGGCTGAGCCCCTTCAGCTCCTGCTCCCAATGGGCGATCTCCTGCTCCCGCAGCCACGTTGTCATCAGACGGTCCACCGCGTCCCACGGCACGCACTGGTAGATGCCGGTCGGCGGTACCTTTTTCCTCGCCCGGAGCGCATGGGCCACATACAGCCACGCCTCGATCGCCGACCGCGGCGGCCGGTGCGGCGGCCACAGGGTCACCCGGTGCGAGCCCCAGCCGTAAAAGTATCCAGCGTGCCCGCCGAGTTGATACAGCTCGGGCTCGGTGACCGTGCCTCCGCTCCGCTGAAAAACCGCCTCGACCTCCGCAACCAGGGTCTGGTCGCGCCGGCTCAGCCCCCGGCCGGCCCGGGTGCCAATGAACTCGGCCAGCGAAACCTTCGGGCTGGCGGCAGCCGCCGTGACCGCCGCAGATCCGGGCTGCAGGGGCTCCCCTTTCACCGCCGGGGACCGGCCCTCCGCCACCGGGCCGATCACGCAGTCGACCGCCGCTTCCGACCCGGAAATCGGGGGCATTTCCTCGTCGTCCCCGCGCTCGTCCCCGCGCTCGTCCCCGTCCTCGTCCCCGTCCTCGTCCCCGTCCTCGTCCCCGTCCTCGTCCCCGTCCTCGTCCCCGTCCTCGTCCCCGTCCT
>Ga0105050_10000581_pt1 | contig 56194 bp, 55 predicted proteins | sample FRY01_FD_78088 | JGI IMG/M metagenome (GOLD analysis project Ga0105050, IMG submission 78088) | Freshwater microbial communities from Lake Fryxell liftoff mats and glacier meltwater in Antarctica - FRY-01 | ecosystem: Environmental > Aquatic > Freshwater > Ice > Glacier meltwater ...
CCCGCCCCGGCTCCGGCCCAATCAGCAGCGGAGGAAGATGTTCTGTTACCGGATATCGGTGACGCGAAGGACGTGATTGTCATCGAAATTGCGATCAAACCGGGTGATACGGTCGCCGCCGGTGATCTGCTGTTGGTCGTCGAGTCGGACAAGGCGTCGATGGAAGTGCCTTCACCTTCGGCCGGTACCATTACAGCGTTGCATGTGGCACTCGATCAGGCCGTGAATGCGGGCGTGCGATTGTTGACCATGAAGCCGCTTGGCGCTGCGGTCTCTCAACCTTCGGCAAGTGCCCCGTCAATTCCGAAGACCCCGGAAGCTCCGAACGCGCAGAATGCTCCCGACAAGCCCGCACCCGCGCCGGTTTCCAGTGGGGCGGTTGCTACTGATCAGGCTCCCTTATCCAGCGGCGCGGACGTGTATGCCGGGCCTGCCGTTCGTCTTATGGCGCGGGAACTGGGCGTTGACCTCACGCAGGTGAAGGGCACCGGTGGCCGAGGACGCATTGTCAAGGAAGACGTGCAGGTGTTTGTCAAAACAAGGTTGAAGGTGCCAACGCAATCAGGGCAAAAGGCGCTCTCGGGTTCAGGCATACCCGCTGTGCCGGTTGTCGACTTTGCCAGGTTCGGCCCCGTTGAAATCGAACCGATGTCCCGCATTCGCAGGGCAGGCGCAGAAAATCTGCATCGTAGCTGGCTCAACGTTCCTCATGTGACCCAGCATGAGGATGCGGACATCACGGCGATGGAGGAATTTCGCAAGTCGCTGAAGGCTGAAGCGGAGCGTCGCGGTGTCAAAGTGACACCATTGTCATTCCTGGTTCGTGCCTGTTGTGCGGTGCTCAAGCAGCATGCGCGATTCAATGCATCGCTGGATGCAAACAAGGAAAACTTCGTACTCAAGCGCTATTACCACATCGGATTCGCGGTGGATGCTCCAGATGGCCTGGTTGTTCCGGTCATTCGTGATGCTGATCGGCTGGGTATCTGGGAACTGTCCAGTGTCATCAACGACCTGGCGGACAAGGCCAGGCGAGGCAAGCTGGGAATGAACGACATCCAGGGTGGCACGTTCAGCATTTCAAGCCTCGGGACGCTGGGTGGTACGGGTTTCACTCCCATCGTCAATGCACCTGAAGTTGCCATACTTGGTGTTAGCCGGCTTGTCACCAAGCCGCAATGGAATGGTCGGGAGTTTCTGCCTCGTGAGATGTTGCCGCTGTCACTGAGTTACGACCACCGAGCCATCAACGGCGCCGAGGCTGGCAGATTCATGGTGGATCTGTGTGGTGTACTGGGTGATCTCAGGCGATTGATTCTGTAAACCGATCAGCGACTGGTACCGCGCCAGACGACCTCTTCGCCGTCCAGTTGATTGAGGTCGCGCGCCCACACAAACAACAGATCACTGAGACGGTTCAGATACACGGCACAGTCGGTGTAGGTCTCACCCAGCGCCCATACGCTGCGTTCGGCACGCCGACAGACGGTGCGAGCCACGTGACATCGTGCGGCAGCTTCGTTCCCGCCTGGAAGCACAAACTCCTTCAACGGCAGCAGTCCTGTATTCAGCTTCGTTGTGGTGGACTCGACTTCCGCCGGGTCGGGAGGAGGTGTCATCCCTTCGGTTGCCAGACAGGCACCAAGGTCGAACAGTGCCTGCTGGATGTTCACCGCGAACTCCGGCACCTCCCGGATCGCCGAACAGGTCAGTCCGACATATGAATTCAGTTCGTCAACGTCGCCAAGCGCTGCGAACAGGGCATCCGTTTTTGGCAGACGTCGGCCGGTCGCCGTACCGGATGTGCCGGTATCGCCAGTACGGGTGGTGACTCGGGTAATGCGATTGCCCATGGACTTGGTACCTGGTCAGTTGGGGTGGGCGAGCTTCGACAGCAGTTCGTACGATCGCTTGCGCGCTGTATGTGAGTAGATCTGTGCAACCACCATGAGTTCGTCGGGGTTGGTCTGGGTGATGAACTCAACCAGTCTGGCACGCACGGTTTCCGGATTGCCGACAGCGCTGCAGACGCCGATCTGGTCCACCATGTACCGATCGGCGGGGCTGAGCGTTGACTCGAAATCAGGGACTGGTGGTGGCAATTTGCCGGGGCTCCCGGAACGCAATCGCACAAATGACTGTAGCGCGGAACTGCGCAGCAGCATGGCAGCCTCGTCAGTATCTGCTGCGCACACATTGAACCCGAGCATGAGATAAGGTTTGTCGAGATACGCCGATGGCCTGAAGCGGCTTCGATAGACTTCGATTGCCTGCATCAACGCAGCCGGCGCGAAATGTGAAGCAAACGCAAACGGCAGACCCAGAGCGCCAGCCAGCGAGGCTCCAAACAGACTCGATCCCAGAATCCAGACTGGCACGTTCAGACCTTGGCCGGGCACAGCCTGTACTCTTCCCGAGGTGCCGGAAAAATAGCGCAACAGCTCCATGACATCCTGGGGAAACTGGTCCACATCACCCGTGAGCGTGCGTCGCAGTGCCTGCGCCGTGATCTGATCGGTGCCTGGAGCGCGCCCGAGCCCGAGGTCGATCCGACCGGGATAGAGACTTTCCAGCGTGCCAAATTGTTCGGCGATCACCAGTGGTGAGTGATTGGGCAGCATCACACCACCAGCGCCGACACGAATTCGCGTGGTGCCACCGGCCACGTAACCGATGACAACGGCAGTTGCCGCACTGGCAATACCCTGCATGTTGTGGTGCTCGGCAAGCCAGTAACGCTGGTAGCCAAGGGCTTCGGCGTGTCGCGCCAGATCAAGACTGTTGGCCAGTGCCTCCCGGGCTGAGGCACCTTCGACGACAGGGGATAAATCCAGGACAGAAAGTTTGACGTTGGAGAGAGCAGAGGCCGTCATTGCAGTGATCTCAGAGCGCGTCTACAGGATCGAACGCTTTGTGAGACACCATACCGGAGTCGAAGGAAGCGGACATGCCCTTGAACGCGGATTGCAGCAGTAACTTGGCGCCGGGAAAGCCTGTGCTCGCGTCAACGGTGCAGATGCTCATCCCGACGACGATGGGTATGAACCCTTTGCTGGTCTTGAACGAGCGCATGTACAGACTGTCAAAGATGCGACGAAACGCCTCGCCGCTGCCAAACGGTGCTGGATGTGTGAGCACGATGGCAAACATGTTGGGTTCCGGACGGGTCACGGTATCCAGCGGTCTCACCAGTTGCCGAATGCGTACAGCGATGGCCGCCAGCAGTTCATCGACAACAGCGGCTTCGAATTGCTCCTGGATGATTGGCAGGTTCTGCACACCGACCAGAATCAGGCTGGCTCCACCGCCGCGGGTCTCGGCGTGTTTGATCACGCTGCCGAGTTTGTCGAGTGTATAACGCACGTTGCCAAGGCCAGTGGTCGGGTCCACCAGATCGGTGTTCTGGGTTTCGCGCAATCGGCGACGCAACAGCTGATTGTTGGTCAGCAGGTCGTTCTGGCGTCTGGCAATCCGATGCGCAGTGGTCACTCGCGACAACAACTGGGTTCGCAGGTTGGCCTTGTTGAGGAAATCGTCGGTACCCGCAGCAAACGCTTCGTTCAACGCGTCCGGATCGTCGCGCGCAGTGAGCAGCATGACGTAGGTGAAACGATGTTCGAGTTCGTCCATCTTCTTGATGCGGCGGGCCAGTTCGATGCCATCCATCGTCGGCATCAACCAGTCTGCGATGACCACTTCGGCTGGCCGCTTTTCCAGTGAGCGCAACGCCTGCAACGGGTTATTGGTGAAGCGAACGTTGTTGAACCCACCGGTGCGCAGTGCCTTGGCAATGATCGCGGAAGAGAACTTCGCGTCATCGACGACGATAATTGGAATGTCTGCCTTCGGCATGTAACTTAGCGGGCTGGAACTACTGGCGAAGCAGCATGTTAGCAGGAACGCATGCTGGTGGACCAAACAGCGCGAGGAGTCAGTTGTTGTGCCATCTTTTGACGTGATTTCCGAAGTGGATATGCAGGAAGTACGAAATGCGGTCGATCAAGCCGGTAGAGAGCTTGAAAAACGCTTTGACTTCAAGGGTATAGATGCAAGCTTCACTATCGAAGAAGAGGCCATTGTGGTGGCGGCGCTGGAAGAATTCCAGTTGACGCAGATGGAGGACATACTTCGCGACCGGCTGCTTCGGCGAAATGTGGATGTGCAATGTCTTGAAGCGGGAGAGGTAGAGGGGTCCGGCAAACAGAAGCGACGAAAATATACCTTGCGCCAGGGTATCGATAAAGACAACGCAAAAACCATCACCCGCCTGATCAAGGACAGCAAGGTGAAGGTGCAGTCGCAGATCAATGGAGAAAAGCTCCGCGTCACCGGCAAGAAGCGGGATGACCTGCAGGAAATCATGGCACTCTTGCGTAAAGCCGAGCTCAAGATACCGCTTCAGTTCGACAATTTCCGCGAGTGACATCGAATCAAACGCCGGGCGGACCCGATCACCGCTGGCGGGAATCCATCGCCATTTATGGACGTCCGCAGGTCGCCGTGCTGGGCTTGTTGGGATTTTCGGCCGGCTTGCCTTACCTGCTGGTTTTTTCGACGTTGTCCGTCTGGCTGAGAGAGTCTGGAGTTGCACTCTCGACCATCGGCTTTGTCAGCATGCTGTCTCTCACCTATTCAGCCAAGGTCCTGTGGGCGCCGGTGATCGACTCGATCGGCTTGGGCGGGCCGATTCGGCGGCTTGGCGCGCGTCGAAGCTGGATGTTTGTGGCACAACTCCTCATCACGGCGTCGCTGATTGGTCTGGCTTCCGCTGATCCTGCAGCGTCTTTGATACCGGTCGTGCTGTGCGCCTTTGCCCTTGCGTTTGGATCGGCAACCCAGGACATCGTGATCGATGCCTATCGCATCGAGGTGGCATCAATCGAACAGCAGGCTGCGTTATCTGCCGCCTACATCTTTGGCTACAGGCTGGCGTTACTGGTCGGTGGCGCCGGAGCGCTGTTCATAGCCGAGTACGCATCCTGGCCAACTGCGTACCTCTCGATGGCCGCCTGCATGCTGGTCGGCATGGTCACGACCCTTTGCATTCGCGAACCGGTGAGTCGTGCAAGCCGGACATCGAGCGCAACATCCCGCTCGGTCGCTGTCTGGATCCGGGAAGCGGTGCTTAATCCGTTTCGTGAATTTTTCAACCGCAATGGATCGATGCTGGCTTGGCTGGTTCTGCTGCTGATCGCGGTTTATCGCCTGAGCGACATCACCATGGGGGTCATGGCGAACCCGTTTTATCTCGATCTGGGCTTTTCCAAGGCGCAAATCGCCAGCATTGCCAAGGTATTCGGCTTTGGCATGACCATTGTTGGTGCCCTGGTTGGTGGCATTCTGGTTGTCCGCTATGGGCTGCGTGCGATGTTGCTGCTCGGAGCAACCCTGGTCGCGCTGACCAATCTCGCGTTTGCCAGCTTGTCGTGGTGGGGCGAGGCGTCGGTGTCACTGCTTGCACTGGTGATCAGCACCGACAATTTCAGCGGTGGATTGGCCAACGTGGTGTTTATTGCCTTTCTTTCCAGTCTTACCAATCGCACCTATACAGCAACGCAGTACGCCCTCTTCAGCTCTTTGATGACCAGCCTGGGCGGCTTGTTCGGTGGGTTTTCCGGGCTTGTCGTGGAAGGCTTCGGATACACAGCGTTTTTCATCTACGCAGCGGCACTGGGTGTACCGGCCATGCTGCTCATCGTGCTGCTTGGACGACGGGCAGCCGGTCTCATGGCACCCAGAGATGATCTTTCGTCACCCGTTTTTCCCTGAATTTGACACCCTCCGTTTTCAGTAGCGACCGTTGCCGAGCCGCGACTTTGGTACCTGCACGTGATGGAACGAGACCTGCAGTGACCACCCGGAACCAGGGTAATGTTGAGTCTTCCGGCAACTGGGCGAGCAGGCGACCGACGTGGCGCGCATAACCCGGGTAGCCGGCGAGGCTTGCGAGCTGGCCGTAGGAGCAGACCTTGCCCGGTGGAATCTGGCCAAGCAGATGATGGACTGCGGTGGTGAACTCGGGTGACATCGAAGTGACACCAGACACGATTCACCAGGATTGTAGCGCCGCGCAGCAGGCGCTGATCCGTTCAGTGCCGGTTGGTGGAACGATCTTCGTCGAGCGCCTTCACGAAGTCTGCCAGATCAAGAGGTCGATGGAACGCGTAGCCCTGGATCAGGTCACACTCAAGCGCCTGGCAGAGGTCGATCTGTGCCTGGGTCTCGACACCTTCAGCAACAACTTCAAGGCCGAGATCGTGCGACATCCTGGTCAGATGGGTCACCATGGTACGGCTGCGCGGGTTGTGTTCGATGTCCTGGATCAGGCTTCGATCGAGTTTCAGTACGTCCAGCGGCAGCTCCATGATCTGCGAGAGTGAGGAATAACCGGTACCAAAATCGTCGAGGGCGATGCGCAGACCCATTTCCTTGAATTCAGCCAGCAGCGTCTGGGCGAGACGCTGGTCGTGGAGAATGGTGCTTTCGGTGATTTCGAGTTCGAGCCGTCGCAGCAGCTCCGGGCTGTCAACTGCATATTCACGCAGCAACATCGCCCAACCGGCAGTCTGGGCACCAAGAAACTGGCGGGGAGATACATTCAGGCTCAGCCGCACCCAACCGGCACCAGCCTGGTCAAGCGCCTCAAGTGTCTGAACGGTCTTGTTCGCGACCCACAGGCCAATTTCATTGATGAATCCATTGCGCTCGGCCATGTCGATAAACTGCATGGGAGAAATCAGTCCCTGCTGCGGATGTCGCCAACGCATCAGTGTTTCACCGGCGATGATGCGGAAATCTCTGGTCGAGACCTGCGGTTGTATCTGCACAAAAAACTCGTTGCGACCAAGTGCACGGGTCATATCCCGCTCGAGTGAATGCCGCTGATGCAGATTGGTCGTGGTCTCTCCTGAATAGCGCGCGATTCGGCGGGGGTTATCACCGTCGAGAGAGGTCAGTGCCACCAGCGCTCGTCGCAGCAACACACCTCCATCCAGTTCCTCTGGCGCCGAGTCTGCATACCCAAAGTCGAGGTTCAGCGAAATCGCATTGCCATCGATTGCGATAGGTGTACCCAGGCGTTGAAAAATCCCCTCCAGACTACTTTCATCGAGCGCCTGATCGAGGGCGAACGCAAACAATCCGCGCTCAAGGGACGCATGAGGCACCGCCGGTTCACCAGCGGTGGCGATGCATCGATCGGTGATCTTCTGAGCGAGCAGAAGCCGTTGCGCGCTGTCAAGCATGGCCCAGGCGGTGGTTACGTTGCGTATTTCGCAGGCGACGATACGCAGTGGCCGCCCGGTCAAGGCCAAGGTCACCTTGCGACAGAAAGATCGATAGGTAAGCCATCCGGTTTTTGGGTCGACATGACCTTCGTGTGCCTTCTCTACGGCGTCCCGAACCACGTTACGAAGTGCATCGTTGGTCCAGGGTTTGCTGAGGAATCGGTAGATCTGTCCACCGTTGATGGCCTCGACGACGGCCTGCAGATCCTGCTCGCTGGCCAGCAGGAGACCAATCGTATCCGGGTAATGGTCGTTGACCCAGCCGAGGAACTGCGCACCGGGTAACTCAGGCATGCGCTGATCGCTGATCACCACCTCGATCTTGTTGGCCTCAAGCATTGACCTGGCTTCAGTAATCGAACCTGCCGACAACAGGTCGACGTTTTCGTGGCGCAACGCCCGCTGGATCGCCGAAGCGAGAGCTGGTTGTTCGTTAACGACGAGGATGGTGCTGTGCATCAGGTGTCGTGCTTTTGCGGATCCTGCTACCAGTCTAGGAACAACTTGGGTTTTCGCACTATCAGAGGCGTGATTTCGTGTGTTCGCACCCACTCAGGCCTTGAATCTCCTTTTTCCGCCCCTATCATGGCGGCCTGCTCTTGGCACTCGGGGTTCGAGAGTGCTAACAGATTTGAATTAATCGATCCGGTTCCATATACATTGGGAGATAAACGATGAAGATTCGACCGCTGCACGATCGTGTGGTTGTACGTCGTCTGGAAGAAGAAAAGAAAACTGCTGGCGGTATCGTCCTGCCGGATTCCGCGGGTGAAAAGCCGCAGCAAGGCGAAGTGCTGGCGATCGGCACTGGCAAGGTTCTGGACAATGGTCAGGTGCGCAAGCTTGACGTCAAAGTCGGGGACCGCGTGATTTTCGGCCAATACGGTGGCAGCACCGTCAAGGTCGACAACGAAGAACTGCTGATCCTGACGGAAGCCGAAATCTTCGGCGTCGTCGAAAAGTAAGTGCAGGCACATAACTCAAGAGGAATTTCGCAATGAGCGCAAAAGAAGTCAAATTTGGGGATGAAGCCCGCAGCCGCATGCTGGAAGGCGTGAATATCCTGGCCAACGCGGTCAAAGTCACCCTCGGTCCAAAAGGCCGCAACGTTATACTCGACAAGTCCTTTGGTGCACCCACAGTGACCAAGGACGGTGTGTCCGTAGCCAAGGAAATCCAGCTGAAGGACAAGTTCCAGAACATGGGCGCACAGATGGTGAAGGAAGTCGCCACCCAGACCTCCGATGAAGCAGGCGATGGCACCACCACCGCGACAGTTCTCGCCCAGGCCATCCTGACGGAAGGGCTGAAGTCGGTTGCCGCCGGCATGAACCCGATGGACCTCAAGCGAGGCATCGACAAGGCTGTTGCGGCCGCAGTTGAACACATCAAGGGCATGGCAACTCCCTGCACTGATTCCAAGTCCATTGCTCAGGTAGGCACCATTTCCGCGAACAGCGACCATGCAGTGGGTCAGATCATCGCCGAAGCCATGGACAAGGTTGGCAAGGAAGGCGTGATCACGGTTGAAGAAGGTACCGGTCTCGAAAACGAGCTGGATATCGTCGAAGGCATGCAGTTCGATCGTGGCTACCTGTCGCCGTATTTCATCAACAACCAGGAAAAGATGTCGGCACAGCTGGAAGATCCGTACATCCTCCTCTGCGAAAAGAAGATCTCGAATATTCGCGACATGCTGCCGGTACTGGAAGCAGTCGCAAAGTCTGGCAAGTCGCTGATGGTGATTGCAGAAGACATCGAAGGCGAAGCACTGGCGACGCTGGTCGTCAACAACATGCGCGGCATCGTCAAGGTCGCAGCCGCGAAGGCGCCCGGATTTGGTGATCGTCGCAAGGCCATGCTGCAGGACATCGCGATCCTCACTGGCGCAACGGTGATCTCTGAAGAAGTCGGTCTGACGCTCGAAGGGGCAACCCTGGAAGACCTCGGCACTGCCAAGCGTGTCACCTCCACGAAGGAAAACACGACGATTATCGATGGCACCGGCGCGAAGGCCGACATCGAAGGTCGAATCAGGCAGATCCGGCAGGAAATCGAGGACACGTCTTCCGATTACGACCGGGAAAAACTGCAGGAACGGCTTGCCAAACTGGCTGGTGGTGTGGCGGTGATCAAGGTCGGTGCACCGACTGAAGTGGAAATGAAAGAGAAAAAAGCCCGCGTGGAAGACGCACTGCACTCGACTCGTGCCGCTGTGGAAGAGGGTGTGGTACCTGGAGGCGGCGTGACACTGATCCGTGCGCTGGAGTCGGTCCGCAAGGTCAAAGGTGACAACGAAGACCAGAACGTTGGTGTGGCGATCGCGATCCGTGCGATGTCCTCGCCGTTGCGTCAGATTGCTGCCAACGCAGGCGCAGAAGGCTCAGTGGTGCTCGACAAGGTCGCGGCGCTGAAGGGCAATCACGGCTTCAATGCAGCAACCGGAGAATACGGTGACATGCTGAAGATGGGTATCCTTGATCCGGCCAAGGTAACGCGAACTGCATTGCAGGCAGCGGCTTCTGTGGCGGGTCTGATGATTACTACCGAAGCAATGGTCAGCGAACTGCCGGAAGACAAGCCTGCCGGTGGTCCCGGTGGCGGTGGCATGCCGGACATGGGCGGCATGATGTAACAAGCGCCATTCGGTTGCTTGAAAGACCCCGGCTTAGGCCGGGGTTTTGCTTTCTGCAAGCCATTGTTTTCCGAAACCTCCTCTTAAACCTTGGCATGCCTGAAATCGATTCGTTATAGTCTTGGTTTCTGACAATTAGTCTATGCGTGGGGGACGTACGATGGACGCAGGTTTTATTGATCTTCTGAGTCGCTTCAGCCACATCCTGTTTGGTGTCTGCTGGATCGGGCTGCTGTATTACTTCAATTTTGTGCAGACTGAGTACATCAAGGTCGGCGAAGCGGCGGCCAAGGTTGATGTGCTGAGCAAACTGGCACCCAGAGCCTTGTGGTGGTTCCGGTGGGCGGCGATGTTCACCTTTCTGACCGGCCTGATTCTGCTCGGACTCAAAGGTGCAGGCCTGACGCTCGACATTGGCGTGGGTGCCACTCTGGGAACGCTGATGTTTCTCAATGTCTGGCTGATCATCTGGCCGAATCAGAAGATAGTGGTTGGCTCCAATCAGCAGGTCGCAGCCGGTGGCCAGGCAGACCCTGCGGCTGCGGCTGCAGGTCCAAAAGCGGGGCTCGCATCGCGTACGAATACGCTGTTCTCTGTCCCGATGCTGCTCTTCATGGTGTCCAGTGCCCACCTGCCAAACGGATCGTTGCTGGACGATTCGGCCAACATGCTGCCGTTCCTTGTGGCACTGGCCATCATTGCCGCGCTGGAGGCCAATGCGATCTTCGGCAAGCAGGGCGTGATGACCACAGTCAACGGTGTGATCACCAGTAGTGTAGTACTGGCGGTCGTACTGTATGGCGTGGTGACTCTGCTCTAAGATGTGGCAGTTGAGTAGCGGCGCCCGAGCGGGCGGCTGTTACTGACGCTCCACCACTGGACTGGACGATCTGATAAAGGGGCTCGCCGTTGTGCGGGCCCTTTGCTTTTTGTGTCCTGGCAAAGACAATATCGCGCTTTTGCAAATATCCGGAACCCAACACCATGGCAGAACGACGAGAACCCTCAACCGGCGGCCTGAGTACGGCCGGTGCAACGGACTACCGGGCAGAAAGGAGGCCTGCCTCCAGCGGTAGTGGTGGTGCGGGCGGACGAAACATCGGTACGAGCATGATCCTCGCCATTCTTGTGGTCGGCCTCGTCGCTGCAGGCTGGTTCATCCTTAACCAGAAGGAGATGATCGACAAGCAGTCGGGGCTTCTGGGAGAAGCCGACACCCGACTCAAGGTGCTGGAGGATCGCCTCAGGCTGACAGACGAAACGCTGACCGAGACGGGGGATCAAACCAAGGAAAAGATCACTTTCTGGGAGTCAGAGATTCGCAAGCTCTGGGCGGTGGTCAATGACCGTGACAAGCGGCTCATCGATCAGAATACGGCCAGCATCGGCAAGTTGCAGAAGACCGCTGAAGCCATTGAATCGGCGTTGCGGGCACAAAGTGTTCAGGTAGACCGGCACGAGCAGGGTATGGCCAGACAGCAGGATCTGGTGGATCAGCTTGCCGCCATGGAGCTGCAACTGCAGCAGGTGGTGGCTTCTCAGCAAGACCTCATCACCAAATTGAACAGCCAGCGTGAGGGGTTGAACGCGATGAAGAGTGATTTGTCTCGTCGTGTGGGCGAGAGTGAACAGGCCATCGACGCGATTGATGCTTTCCGGTCGCAGATCAGCAATCGTCTGAACGAACTCGAGCGCAAGATTGTCAGTCCACCGTTGAACTGATCGACCTCACGGGAAGCGCTGTTCAGGCAGGGCTGCACTGTCGCCAGGAAGCCTGGTGCGAACCTGCCGGGCACATCTTTTCTTGTCGTTTCGGCACACTTTCGAATTGTGACCGTGTGCCGTTTTGTGAGATGTCGCACAGGCATACTGAGACGCATCGTAGTCTATGGATGACCCGATGCTTAGTGGAGGCAGGCGTCCCGCTATCTGCGTTACAGATGCCGGGTTCTCGAAGTTCGCCGAATCAGCTCGAGCACTTGGCTGGCAAGTGTTCAGGCACGATGACGGCTTGATCGAAGAAAACCGCGAACTTGTTGCGTTGGTAATGCTGGACGACGAATCCGCTGCAGCAGGCGCCAGAGTCCTCTTTCAACACGCCCTGTTCGCCGCGATGAGTGCGGATTCCGATGCCGACCTGTGCGTTCCGGCGACAGCCGATACAGAACAGATCCGTCAGTTGCTCAGACACAGTGAAGGACATTGGCGACGCAATCTGAAGGTTACTCAACTCGCCACGGAAGTGGGGATTCGCCGACAGCGGTTGCGCCAGTTGTCCGATATTGGCGCGCAACTGTCTACCCATGTGAATCTGGATGCCCTGCTTGACACCATCCTGACGGAGTCCCGAAATATCGCCAACTGTGAAGGTGGATCTCTTTACCTCGCAGATCGCACTGGCGAAGAGCCCACCCTGGTGTTCAAGCTGGCGCAGAACGATGCGTTTGTCGTCCCGTTTGTTGAAGCCCGGCTGCCGATGACGTCCGCATCCATAGCGGGCTACGTCGCTACCTCCGGGGAAGAGCTGAACATTGCCGACGTCTATTCACTGGAGCCCGGCCTGCCCTTTCGATTCAACCGGTCGTTCGAAGACAAGATGGGCTACCGCACTTCGTCCATGCTGGTCATGCCGATGCGGGATCACCGGCAGGAAGTGGTCGGTGTATTGCAGTTCGTCAATCGACGTGATCGATCCGGAAAGCTAGTCGACTTTGACCAGGAGATTGTGGAAGTCCTGCGCGCACTTGCAGGCCAGGCGGCGATTTCCATCCAGCGCAGTGCGTTGGTGCGCAATATCAATGAACTGTTCGAGGGCTTTGTTCGCGCGAGTGTCAAGACGATCGAACATCGGGATCCGTCAACCAGTGGCCACTCGTTCCGGGTAGCCGAGTCGACGGTGCAGCTGATTCAGCTGCTGCCGCAGTCAAACAATTCCCGCTTCCGGGGATTGGTCCTGTCATCGGAAGCCCTGCGTGAAATCCGGTACGCGGCGCTGTTGCATGATTTTGGCAAGATCGGTGTGCGTGAAGAGGTTTTGCTGAAGGCGAACAAGCTGTCCGGTGATCGGCTGGAAGTTCTGCGATACCGCTTTGAATTGCAGCGAGAACGCCTGCGTCGTCGTGCTGTGGAAAAGGAACTTCACCTGCTGCATCACAACGCCATGGACATCGAGGTGGCGCGCAGGCGGGTACATCGGGACCTGGAGAAGCAGCTATCACTGCTCGACGACTACTGGGTATCGGTCGTTCGGGCCAACAAACCCAACCTGCTTGAGGACGGTGATTTCCAGCATCTGATCGAGATTCGCGAAGAGCGGTTCCTGGATCTGGATGGGACGATTACAGGGTTGATCGATGACCACGACCTGTTGGCGCTGTCCGTTCGACGTGGATCGCTGACGCCGACGGAGCGTCGCGAGATTGAGTCGCACGTTGTGCACACCAGAGAGTTTTTGTCAGTTCTGCCCTGGCCAACCGAGCTGTCTGCGATCCCTGCAATTGCGGGCGCCCACCATGAGCGGCTGGACGGCAGCGGTTACCCTGATGGTCTGATTGGTGAGCAGATACCATTGGCTGCGCGAGTGATGGCGGTATGCGATATCTTTGATGCGCTGACTGCGATGGACCGGCCCTACAAATCGGCTATCTCATCGTCACAGGCTGCTTCAATTCTGCAGGATGAAGCACGCCGCGGATTGATCGATCAGGACATCGTCGACATTTTCCTCGAAGCTCGACTGCATGAAAGCCTGATGAAAGTAGTGAATGGCTGAGCGACAGGTGAGTCGGGACTGCCGCCCGCTTAATTCCAAAGATCCAGCACATTCACTTCAACGAGGATGTCGCCATTGTCCCAGATGGCACCGTCTTCAGTAATTTCGTCAACCGACCAGTGATCGAGAGTGTCCCCTTCGCGAACCCGCTTGCCATTGACCGACATCGAGCGCCCGCCACGTTCGCTCGAGTAGAGGTGCGAGGAATACCGGAAGCGCAGAAGTTCCGCCTGAATCGCCCTGGGTGCGGCGGCAAGCGTCACCGACGTCCTGTAAATTTCCTCAGCTGGTCCGTCACTCTCGATCGGCTGATAGTAAGGCACTTCATCAGCAGGCTCGCCTTGAGTTACTGTCTCGGCAACTGTCGGCGCCGGGACCGGATCAGCGACACCTGAAGGAATCGCCTGCGCGCTGTCAACCGCTGTTGCGACCTCGCTGCCTTCCGTTGAGGAAAACCAGCGTGCGACCAGCGTACCCGTCAACACCAGGGCGATGAGGGTCAGCAGGCCAACAGCCATCCATAAACGGCGTTGACGATTGCGCATCTGTGAATAAGCCCAGGTTGCAGCCTGGCTGGGCTCTTCATCAAGTTGACGGCGGCGGGCAGCGTCGACGATGAACGACATGCTACGGCTCCCGGTCGGGCCTGAAATTGTGGAGACTCGGCATGCTGGTGCTACCCGTCACCCTGGACAGGCGTACCCAGGTTTGCGGGCCAACGACACGATCAGGGACCAGTGCTTCGCGCTTTTGAAACTCCAGCAGCGCATTGGCCAGTTCGGCGTCAAACAGGTTCCGGATAGTACTCGTTATCGGACGGCCCAGCGCCGTCTGCAACCGATCTCGAAGGACAACTACGCTGTCGTGCAGATCCCCTTCGTTCAATAGTCCGTGATACAGGGGCGGCTGCGGCCACACGTAGGTGAAATTGCCGAACCACTGCTCTCGCAGGTCCTTTGGCGTGACTGTGAAGGTGGTACCTGCGAGCCCCAGTGCCAGACTGGTGCCATCAAGTCCGAGCAGAGCAGCATGATAGGGCTCGGCCTGTTCGTCCCACAGTTCGATGACCACTGGCAGATCAAGGCGCTCGATGTCAGTCAGGGTGCCGGTCTGGCTGGCACATTGCAGCTCATTCAGATTGGCAAATTCGCAGGGCATATCCTTCGAGGACGTGTCGTAGACGATGGACCAGGCGTTGAACACCTGCTGATAGGCAGCCCGTTGCAACGCTTCATCAGACTTTGGAGGTCGGCTGACCAATCCCGTTTGTAGCGTGACCCCTGCCTTTGCTTGTGAGGCACCTTGTGAACTGGAGTCATCAATCCCGACAACGCTGTCCGGTATGTCTGCTCCGGCTGGAACTGCGGCCACCTCCACCTCCTCTGCCGTGACGACCACTGATGGTCCCCGGCCCGCCGAAGGCTCTGCTGCAATATTCGGTTGATCTGCCACCCAATAGCCGATCATCACGAGCGTTGTCATGACCAGTGCCGAAGCGGTTGCGACAAGAAGCAGTGAGTGATTGCGTCGTTCAGGAATCACCTCAATGGCCGCTCGGCTGACGATAGGTTGCGTCACTTCAAACACACCGAGTGCGTATGCGCCCAGCAGCGCCCGATCCGCCACGACGTTGATCAACCGTGGTATGCCTCTGGTCACCCTGTGCAGTTTACGCAGCGCCGATGGCGTGAAGATGCGAGGGTTGCCGCCGGCGGTCGAGAGCCGGTGCGCGACATAGGCAGAAGTCTCGGCACTACCGAGTGGTCCGAGTCGATACCGCGCCGTGATTCGCTGGGACAGTTGCCGTAGTTCAGAGCGCGCCAGCAACGCATCCAGTTCCGGCTGCCCGATGAGAATGATGCGGAGCAACTTGCGCTCATCGGTTTCCAGGTTGGTGAGTAACCGTATCTGCTCGAGTACCGCAGGTGACAGGTTCTGGGCTTCGTCGATCACCAGTACGGTGCTCCTGCCTTCGCGATGCGCCCGCAGCAGGTACAGGTTCAGCAGGTCGATGTACTGCTTGATGGATTGTGTGATGTTCTTGTCGTGGGCTACAGCCAGTTCTTCGCAGATCGTCTCCAGCAGTTCCTTGGCCGTGAGTCGCGGATTCAGGATGAATGCAAGATCCATGTTCTCCGGTGTCATACGAACCAGATTGCGTAACAAGGTCGTTTTACCGGTGCCGACTTCGCCGGTGATCAGTACAAAACCGCCATGATTGAGCCCGTACTGCAGATGGGCGAGGGCTTCATTGTGGCCTTCGCTCAGGTACAGGAAACCCGGGTCCGGCGCGATCGAAAACGGTTCGCGGACAAAGCGAAAGTGTTCGAGGTACATCAGGACGCGATGGCGCCGGCTTCGAGTTGATCCAATCGCTGGTCTTTGGCGTGCCAGACGGTGTCTATCCAGGTGGCCAGATGACGGCGTTGCTCGCGTTCCGTGCCTTCCGCCAGCACGTCTGCGGGCAGCGTGTAGGTTTCGACCACGACGTTCACCTGCCGGCATTTGCCCTTCAGGAACTCCCAGAAAGTGGGCGGCCCATCGGGATAGTGGATGGTGACATCGAGCATGCGATGGAAAGTGCTGCCCATGTCGGTGACCACATAGGACAGACCACCCACTTTCGGCGTCAGCAGCCGTTTGAACTCACTGCCCTGGCGTTCATGTTTGGCCGCCGTGAATCGGGTCCCCTCGATGAAATTCAACACCGTTGAAGGGTACTCGCGAAACCGCCGACAGGCGATACGAACCGACTCGCGGTCCGCACCCTTCAATTCCGGGTTTTTCGAGATCTGCTGTTTGGTGGACCGTTTCACGTACGGAAAGCCCAACAAATACATCCCGATACCGATGAACGGGATCCAGATCAGTTGCTCCTTCGTGAAGAACTTGATCGGCGGAATCCGATTCCACAGGATGGTCTGCAGGACCAGAATGTCGGACCAGGTCTGGTGATTCGAGATGACCAGATACCACTGGTCTGTAGATACGGTGTCCAGCTCCCGCCAATCCAGCCGGATGTCGGTCATCCGTATTGCTGTCAACAGAAACCTGTTAAAACCAGTCCAGAGAAACAACCAGATTTCGAGCGATCGCTTCAGCCGCCGGCCGGGCGCTCCGGGCAGGATCAACGAGATGGCACCGAGAGAAAACAACGGAATGCACACCAGCGTGGTGACGCAGGCGGTCACCAGGATGACAACTATTCCGCGCAATAGGGACATGGCGGGTGAAGAGCTCATGGATGAGATCGCGAGTATACGAGGGGGCCCGTGAGCCGCCAAATCGGTGTCTTGTTGCTGTTTATGCTTGCAGGCTGCAGCACGCTGTCCTACTACGGTCAGGCGGTGCAGGGTCAAGCCTCGCTGCTTCTCAAACGCCAGTCCGTTCCCGCGTTGCTCAAGTCCCCGCAAACGTCACCAGCACTCCGGGATCGTCTGGAAACCAGTCAGGCCGCGCTGCGCTTTGCCGAGCAACATCTTGAACTGCCGAACCAGGGTCGCTACCAGAGTCTGGTGGTCACCGGGCGACGTGCAGTGGTGTGGAATGTGGTCGCGACACCCGCACTCTCCCTCACGCCACTGCGCTGGTGTTGCCCGGTTGTTGGTTGCGTGCCGTATCGAGGCTTTTTTAGCGAAACAAGCGCGATGCGTGTGGCTACACAACTGCGGGAGGCGCGCAGAGTGGTGAGTGTTGGAGGGGTGGCCGCCTATTCGACGCTGGGTTGGTTCAAGGATCCGCTGCTGGATACGTTCATTCACTGGTCGGATGGTGACCTCGGCAACCTCCTCTTCCATGAACTGGCACATGGCCGCGTCTGGGTCAATGGTGATGCGGCGTTCAATGAGTCCCTGGCAAGCTTCGTTGGAAACCAGGGCGCTCTGCTGTGGCTCGACAATCGTCCTCAAGAGCTGAGTCGATACCAGAGCGATCAGGCGGCGGAGGAGCGCTTTGCAATCCTGCTGGCCGGTTTGCGCATGAGACTCGAATCGGTTTACACCGCGACTGCCGAAGACGGGATGAAGCAGCAGCAGGCACAAGATGTTTATGCCGACTTCCGGCTCTGCCATGCGGCGCGACGTCACCGCTCAGGGAATGACCGCTATGACGCCATCGTCGCCAACCGACTCAACAATGCGTATCTGGCAGCGGTCCAGACCTATGCCGAGTTCACGCCTGCGTTTGTTACCTTGTTCGAGGAAGCAGGTTCTCGATGGCCTGCGTTCTGGTCCGCAGTGGACCAGTTGGCAGCCATGTCAGAGGACCAGCGGCACCAGCGATTGCGGGATTTGCTGACCGTTGCAAACCAGACTTCAGGTCAGCATCGCATAACAGACCGCAGTGATCACCATGACACCGACGAAGTTGAGTGCCAGCCCTTCCTTGGCCATCCTGCCGGTGGAAAAGGCGCCGGTTGAGAACACCACTGCATTTGGAGCGGTAGCGACCGGTAGCATGAAGGCGCAGGAGGCGCTGAGTGCGGCCGGGATCATGAACAGGGCGGGGTCAATGTTGGCTCCCAGCGCTGCCGTCGCCAGTATCGGCATCAGCAGGGTGGCGGTTGCGGTATTGCTGGTGGTTTCGGTCATGAAGGTGACCACGAGGCAGATCGTCGCGATCATCGCCAGGACAGGTAACGTGGATAACCCGGAAAAGGCGCTGCCGATAGTTGTCGACAGGCCTGAGCTCACAAAGGCACCGGCAATGGCAATGCCCGCGCCGAAGAGAAGCAGAACCCCCCACGGAATGTTGGTGGCCGTGTCCCAGTCCAGTAGCCGGCCACCCTGGCCATCTGGAATCAGAAACAGGGCAATTACACCGAGGAAAGCGACCATCGCGTCGTTGGCGTCCGGCAGGTCAAACCACGTACTCCAGCCCCCAAACGGCTCGCCGCGCGTGATCCAGGCCAGCGCGGTCAGCGCAAAAACGATGAGCACGCGTTTTTCACAGGCACTCCATGCGCCCATCTGTGGCAGTTCGAAGCGGCCTTTGTAGGTGAGGCCCCGGGCCAGCCACAGCCAGGCAAGCGGTGTCATGATCAACACCGCAGGAATGCCAATGCGCATCCAGTCAGTGAATGAATACTCACTCCCGAAGCTGTTTGCATAGACGCCCATGAAAACGAGATTCGCCGGCGTGCCGATTGGCGTACCCATGCCACCGATTGAAGCGGCGTAACCGATGCCCAGCAGTAGCGGGGTAGCGAGTTTCGGATCAGGGCACTTTTCCAGAATGGCCATGGCGATGGGCAGGAGCATCAGCGTGGTCGCAGTATTGGAGATCCATAAACTGATCAATGCAGCAGCCGACATGAAGCCGAGCACCACCATCCGGCTGCTGGAACCGCCAGTCAGTCTGACCATGCCGAGGGCGAGTCGGCGATGGGCACCACTGCGCGCGAGTGCAGTGGATAGCAGGAATCCGCCCATCAACAGCAAGACAAGAGGATTGCCATAAGCCAGCGCCACATCGTCTTCGGTTATGACACCGAACAGCGGCAGAAGAGCGAGAGGTACCAGCGAGGTGGCTGGAATCGGAATCGGTTCAAAGATCCACCACACTACGCACAGAAGAGTCACCCCCACGGTAATGGCGGCATTGACCTCCCATTCGAACTGGAATCGGAGCAGCATTGTCATCGACAATGCCACCAGGGGTCCGGCAAACAGCGCCAGTCGGGAAGGGCTCAAGATGAAAGTCCTGACACAGGAAGTCGCCAAGACTAAAAGGAAAGCAGTGATACCTCAAACATGGAACGGAACATGGAACGGAACATGGAACGGGATCCCGTTCACCAGACGAAGATCGCCACGCTGCCACGCTGCCACGCTGCCACCTCTGCCGTGCAGACGCCTGACGCGACGAACCGGTACATTCGCCAACACCCGGTAGTCCAGGAGCAATCGCATCATGGCTGATTCCTTCTACTGGTACGACCTTGAGACGTCGGGCACGGCCGCCCGTTGGGATCGCATCGTGCAGTTTGCCGGGCTGCGGACCGACTCGGAGTTGAACCCGGTCGGCGATGAATTCGTGACCGATGTCATGTTGCCCGACGACGTTCTGCCCGATCCCCGAGCGACACTCATTACCGGCATCACACCGCAGCGAACCCGATCCGGAATTACCGAGTGGGCAGCGTTCGAACGCATCCATGCAGCCTTGTCCGCGCCCCACACCTGTGCCGTTGGCTATAACAGCCTGCGATTCGATGATGAGTTCGTGAGGTTCGGTCTGTTCCGGCATCTTCGAGATCCTTATGCACGTGAACATCGAAATGGCAATTCCCGGTGGGACCTGGTCGATCTGGTTCGTGCCACGGGTGCACTCCGGCCGGAAGGCATGGAATGGCCCAAGGATGAGGAAGGTTGGCCGGTCTATCGGCTGGCGGAGCTCACGAGGGTCAACGGCCTTGAGCACAGTGCCGCCCACGATGCACTCTCGGATGTTCGTGCGACGCTCGCACTCGCGAGGCTGATCCGCTCCGCGCAGCCGCGTCTGTTTGATTATTACCTGGGCAGTCGCGACAAGCGGAACGTACGCAAGCTTCTGGAACCGTACGCCCAGCGTGTGTGCGTGCATGTTTCAGGCATGTATCCCAAGGAGCGCTATCGCGTCGCGCCTGTCCTGTCGCTCTGTCGCCACCCGATAAACGCCAATTCCGTGATCGTCGCGGATCTGGCCAGTGACATCGAAGTGCTGATCCACGGCGACGAAGCCGATCTGCGAAAAGCGCTGTTCACAGCTGGTGCGAAGGATCGTCCACCACTCAAGGAAATCCGCACCAATCGCTGTCCATTCGTCGCTGATCTCAGTGTGCTCACCCCGGCCAATATCGAGCGTGCGCAGATCGACATGACACTTGTGAACAGTCGTAAGCGCCGGCTTGCTCAACCAGCTGTGTTGCAGAAGATCGCCCGCCTGTTCCAGCAACCGAAGCCAGGTAAAGCCGAAGACGTCGAGGCATCCCTGTACGACAAGTTCCTGCAGGATGAGGACCGATCACGTTGTGATGCCTTTGTCAGCGGAGTCGCGGCCGGTAATTGGCCACAGCTGGATTTCAGTGACAAGCGGCTGAACAAATTGGTCAGCCGACTCAAGGCACGCAGTTTTCCGCATCTGCTGCAACCCGAAGAAGCCGACGAATGGTCTGATTTTGTGCGTGAAAAATTGACTGCAGAGAAAGCGCCCTGGCGCACGATGGCTTCGTTTGAATCAGAACTGGAGAGCGTTCGGAACGAAGGCGTCGCACCGGAACTGGTGGCGCAGCTGGAAGACCACCTGCGTACGTTGCGCGAGCGCTATCGGTTTTAATCAGCTGCTGGGCTGATGAAGGTGCGTGAACAGTATGGCGGGACTGGAAGGCTTACGCCACCTTCTGCGCCTTAGACTCTCAGGAGTGTTGGTCCATTCTGGTCAGGTAAGCGTTGTAGCTGCACAGTGCAGGGTCGTAGTCGATATCTGCCGGCGGGTTCTGCACGATGCCGATCGACCACTCTTCCGCACCCTTCACCGTTTCTGCGGCGACCAGATTGTCCACCCAGGGAAAATCGCCATGGCGATAATCTGCCGGTGAGTCGATATAGCTCATGAGGTACTCACGGTTCTCCAGTGCCTGAATGATGTGTGCAGGTGCAGCCAGCCGATGGGCATCCAGCAGAGCCCGTTCGCGATGGTGGGTACCGCAGACCAGCATCCGTACAGCGCTGCCATCAGCGCGCAACATGAGAAAGCCGGGCGGATCCTCGACCAGATAGTATTCGACGATCTGCTGCTTGTGCAGCACTCTGCGCATGACACGGGCGACGTCGTTGCTCAACAGAAATGCAGGCGGATCCAGTGTCAGCGTGTTGACCAGACGGGAAGTGTGCTGTGCAAAGTAGTCATGCAGGAGCTCCTCGGTGAAGGCGAGGATGTCGCTGATGGAATGACTCGTGTTTTTTGGAATGAAACGGTTGATGAGTTTGGCGTTGAAGGCCTGGACCGCAACCTTTTCATCGGCAACCCCGGTGAGCATGGCCTTCTGGATGTAGGGATCAGTCAGTTCGGAGCAGAACTCAAGCCCGTTCAGCAGTGGCATCGAATAGTCGATCATCACCACCGAATTGCGTGCAAAACGATCGAGATGATTGATCTCCTGTTCGATCATGGACATGTCGAGGGTCATGGAACGCGCGCCACCGGCGTTTTGCCGGTAAATGAAGCAACGATCTACCAGCGGCGGGAGGGACGCCGGCAGGTTGAGAAACGCAAGCGCGGCTTCTGGTTCGGCAAACAGGCGGTACGCCCAGTTTGCAGGCAACTCCAGATCGAGACTGCGCAGGAAACCCTCGTTGTCGTCCACAAAGACCACGGTAGTGGGATGAAAGTATGGTGCAAGTGCAAACGGCATGATTACTTCAGCAGATCGTTCAATGCTTGTCGTTTGGTGGCGGTCAGGCGTCTGAAGGACCGAACCAGCGCGTGTTCTTCTTCGGTGAGAGATCGGCGGAACAGCGCATCCAGGGGTCCGTGGAGAGGGGGTTCGATCATGACCATGGTTGCCTCCGATGGAAGCCCGCTGAACGTCTGCTCCAGTCGAGCGATGATTTCGGAGTTCATGCTACGCCGATAGTTGTTGGCAGCCTCTGCGATACGGTCCCGCATCTCTGGTGGCAGTCTCACCACAAACTTGTAGACCTTCAGCTTGTCAGCGCTGTCGTCGATGTCTGTGAAGCCGCTTATCGTCAGTGCCGGCAAGTCCGGTGAAACCTCGTTCCCTTTGCTCATCGTTGCCCTCCCGTCGTCATTTAGGCATGGTGGCAGCCTCACGACAAGTTGATGTCAGGGTGATATCACGTGCAACCCATTGAACGCGACAACATTCGACTGGCGGCAACCGTCCTGCTGCTCCGTGATGCCGCGCCTGGCGTGGAAGTGTTCATGGTGAAACGACCTGCGGGCATGGTTTTCCCGGACCTGCATGTATTTCCGGGCGGCAAGGTTGATGACGCTGATCACCTTGAATCGATCTGTGCAGATATTGATGATCGACACGCCAGCATTCAACTCGGCATCCTCGCCGGCGGGCTGCGTTACTGGGTCGCAGCGATTCGGGAGTGTTTCGAGGAGTGTGGTGTCCTGCTCGCCACGCGCGACGGTCGACTGCTCGACTTTGATTCGACTGACGAGCGCGAGCGCTTTTTGGCCTATCGGCAGGCAGTGACTACCGGACGTATGACGATGGCCGAGTTGTGTGAGCGTGAGAACCTGTTGCTCGCCTGCGGCCAGGTCCACTACTTTTCGCACTGGTTGACCCCGGACTCGGCACCGAAGCGCTTTGATACCCGGTTTTTTGCAACCACGATGCCCTACGGACAACACGCGCTTGCCGATACGGAAGAAACCGTCGACTCCGATTGGGTCACTCCTTTGGAAGCACTGAGCAGACGTGAGCGAAACGATTGGCAGATGATTCATCCGACTTTCATGACCTTGATGAGCATCGCGCCGTTCAAGACAGTTCAAGACACACTGGCGGCAGTCATCGCCGAGGTCCATCTGCCTGAGTTCACGTCGGAGCTGAATCGTCAGGGCATGCAGCGTCTTCGGTGAGCACAGACTTGCCTACGGATGGTCGCGACGCTGTCGAAGTCCGTTCGCTCGGCAAACGGTACCGGGATGGAACGCAGGACAGGGTCGTCCTGCATGAGCTTTCGTTTACAGCCCCGGCGGGAGCAGTGGTTGCGGTTTGTGGTCCGAGTGGCGTTGGCAAATCCAGCCTGCTCAACCTGCTGGCGGGTCTGCTGACTCCCGATAGTGGTCAGATCCTGGTGACCCCGGCGGGTGGATCGGTAATTGCCGTACATGAGCTGGCTCCCGCACAAGCGACGCTCTATCGCCGGCGCCATGTCGGTTATGTCTTTCAGTTCTTCAACCTCGTCCCAACGTTGACAGTTGCTGAAAACGTTCGATTGCCGCTGGTTCTCAATGGCCTTCAGTCGCAGTGGCCGGCTGCGTGTGAGCGCCTGTTGGCGCTGGGTATGGGTGACCATCTCGATTCGTTTCCGGAGACGCTGTCGGGCGGTGAGCGCCAGCGGGTGGCCATAGCGCGGGCACTGGCCCATTCACCATCGCTGGTTCTCGCCGATGAACCCACAGGCAACCTTGATGCGATGAATACCCGACGTGTCGCGGATTTGTTGTTTGCCCAGGCGCGGGCAGCAGGCGCGACGCTGTTCATTGCCACGCATGATGCAGCGCTCGCTGCTGCCGCTGACCTGCGCCTTGATCTCGATCGGGTGCCGTGAATACCGCCGGACTCAGTTTGCTTCTGCTCAGCAGTCTGCGCTTCCTCCGATCTGCACCAGGCTCGACGCTGAGTGTTTTCTGTGGCGTTGCGATCGGTGTGCTGTCCATAACCGGCGTACACCTGCTGGGTGAGAGCGTCGGCCAAACATTCGAGCGAATGCGTCCTCCGCACCTCGGCGGGATCACGCATGTGCTGACCCGCAATGAATTGACTGCACACGACTATGGCCAGCTCCGTGCCCGCTGGCGTCGTGGGGAATTGCCCTCCATCGAAGCCATGATCCCGCTCCGGGAAGGGGTGCTGAAGAGCGGGGTGAGAGTGGTTGGCATCGACTGGATCGCGGCGCTTGAGGCCAGACTGCCGTTGGCCCTGCAGTTCGGCAGCATCAATGTATCGAGCCCTGACGCAGGTGTTGCCCCGGTGATAGTTGAAGGTGAATGGCCGAAGTCACTCATCGAAATCAATGATGTGCAGTTGCGGGTTGTTCACCGTTTACCGGGCAGCGTCGATCAACCTCGGGTGTTGCATGTTGACATGGGAACAGCTGCCCGACTGCTTGGTGATGACAAGCGGCTCGACGCTGTATTGGTACGCCATCGGTCGATCGCGGCATCGGGCGCCGCATTCCTGGAATCGATGATGCCAGGGATATCGGCAGGATTGCCGGCTGCGCCTGCACCCGCTGTCGACAATTGGCAGGTGCATGCAGTAGACGGGGAGGCACCGGGACAAGGTCTGGCCAATGCGGTGTTATTCAATCTGGGCGCACTTGGATCATTGTCACTGCTGGTCAGCCTGCTGCTCATGTACCAGACCGCAGTGATCTGGTTGCGCCGGCAGAAGGTGATCCTGGCTGCGTTGCACGATCTGGGGGTGGATCGCTGGTTGCTGGGCTCCAGCTTCGTGACCGCCTTGTTGTTGCTCGGTATTCCCGCCACGGCGCTGGGAGTGTTTGCCGGCGACGGACTTGCCGGCCTGCTGCTTGCTTCTGCACTGGGCGAGTCGATGTCGGTGATCATGCCGCAGCCTGGTGCAGCAGTGATTTTCAAAGCCGCGATTGCTGGCACTGGCGTCTGCATTGTCGGTGGTGGACTTGCCTGGTGGCGTGAATGGCGGGAGCGTCCACTGCCGGCTGCGTGGGTCCGTCTGTCAGCGGCGGTCATGGTGGTACTGGCTGTGATCGGTTTGGCGTGGCCCGGCGCTGGCCTGATCGGTGTTTTTGCCAGCATCCTCTGCATCAGTCTGTTGGCCGGCTTCAGCGTAACCCCTTTATTGCGCGGTTGGCGAAGCCGGGCCAATCGCATGGGTGGGCCGTTGTGGCTGCGGCTGGGTGTTCGGGAAGTGACCTGGTATCCGGATGACCTGTCGATTGCCTGTGCGGCGCTGGCACTGGCAGTTGCGGTGAGCATCGGCGTTGGTGTGATGGTCGACAGCTTTCGGCGGGAGTTTTCGGAACTGCTGGATAAACGCCTGGTCAACGATGTGTACCTGTCGATGTCCAGCGGCACCGGAGCGCAGGAGTTGGCGGATACGATCAGGATCTGGCCGGAGACCGGGCGGGTCACGGTTTCTGGCCAGAGAGCGTCGCGGTTGAGCGGAGTGCCTGTACTGGTCGGCTATACCCACTTCAGTGCAGAGGAGTCATCGCGATACGGTTATTCCGGCGCACTGGGAAGGGATGAAGCCCTGATCAGCGAAACGCTGGCTCGGGCTTTGGACCTGCGCGTTGGGCAATCGATACCCATTGACCGGGAACCCGGAGGTGAGACCATGGTGCGGAAGGTGAACATTGTCGGCCTGTTCAAAGGCTACGGCGAACTCGGTTTTCGAATCATGTTGGATACCGACACGGCGTCGACGCTGTTTGCCGGCCGCCTGGCATTTGATCGAGTGAGTATCGACACCTCACAGCCTTCGTTGCTGCTGTCACGGCTGGAGGGACTGACTGGTGTGCGAGTGAGTTCCGGGCACACCATGCGGCGCAATGCACTGGAGACGTTTGATCGTACCTTTGCAATCACGGACGCCCTGACCTGGCTTGCGATGCTGGTCTCCAGTGGGGCGATGTTCAACGCCCTTACCGGCTTTCGACTCAGCCAGCAAACCACTGGCAGATTGCTTGATACACAAGGTGTCGCCTTCGGCTGGAACCTGCGTACCAGCATGGTTCGTGCCGGCATGCTGGGCACGATTGCGCTGGGTATCGCTCTGCCGCTCGGATTGTGGCTGGGCTGGGTCCTGTGTGAATACGTGAATCCGCGGGCGTTCGGCTGGACCATAGGCTTTTCCCCGACCGTGCAGCCTTTGTTGCTCCCGGTGCTGCTGGCGGGGCTGGCGACCGTTGCCGCCGGGTTTGCAGGTGCCGTGGTGCGACCCCCTTTACGTCCTCCTGTCCGTAAGGGGAGGTGACAGCAGTCATGGGTCGATCCCGTTGTTTCGACATGTTGTTGATCGCGATACTGGCGCTCGTGTGCGGTTGTGATGCCCCGGGTTCCAGCAGCAGTGAACCTCGCATGGGTGGGAGCCGACTCGGAGTTTTTCTCGGTAAAGATGATGCCTCGACGGTGTATGCCCAGGCTGACCAGCCGACCGCCTTTGTTTTCCCGGACGAACATCGGCAGCACCCCGACTTTCGCAGTGAATGGTGGTATCTGACCATGACGCTGGCTACCGAAGAGGGCAGTGAATTTGGCACCCAGTTCACCGTGTTCCGGCAGGCCCTGAAGCCGGCCGGGCCTGCCGGACTCCGGTCTGATGACTGGGACCTCGATCAGGTCTTTCTGGGCCACCTTGCGATTACTGACGTCGCCGCGGGTACGCATGAGCATGAAGAGCGACTGAGCCGGCAGCACCCCGATCTCGCGGGTGTACAGCCGCTTGCTGACCGGGGAGCGCGCGTCTTCCTGGAAGGCTGGCAGCTGGATCTGCACGCTGAAGGCGCACGATTGTTGGCGCAGGGAACCAATCTGTCGCTTGACCTCACGCTTCTGGCCTCTCGCAAACCCGTGCTGCAGGGAGACCGGGGATGGTCTCGCAAGAGTGAGTCCCAGGCGTCCTACTACTATTCCTGGCCACGCCTGCAGATCTCCGGCGAGATTCGCGTTGGTGGGCAATCACATCGGGTCAGTGGACTGGGCTGGTTCGATCACGAATGGAGTACCAGTGTCCTGTCTGATGAACAGGTTGGCTGGGAGTGGTTTGCGCTGGGGCTGGAAGATGGCAGAGATCTCATGGTCTTCCGGCTGCGGCGGCAGGATGGGCGTCGTGATGTGCATGATCATGGTGTAATCGTCGCGGCAGATGGGACGACCAAAGTGCTTGGTTCGACAGATTTCGAACTGCATCCGGAACGGACCTGGACCGACCCAGCTGGCGTCATCTGGCCACTGGGGTGGAAGCTGAAGGTTGGGCCTGAGGAGTTTCTGATCGAAACACCGGTCGACGATCAGCGGATGCAGACCCTGATTCCCTACTGGGAGGGTCTCGTACACGTGACATCGGGCACAGGGCGTCGACTTGGCCAGGGGTATATGGAGCTGACTGGTTACTAGGAGTCTGTCGGACTTGAGCGATCGTAGCGAGCCGAGTGGGAGAGCGAGGACAGTTTTTCACGATTTCGAGGCGCATGGTGGCGCCCATACCCAAAAACAGGGCAACGAGAAATCGGGGGAAAATGGACCGCTCTTCCCACCGGCGCAGTAGATCAGTCTCAAGTCCGACAGACTCCTGGCCGGTGATTAACGGCCACCATCGGGTAGCTAACATCGAAAAAAGTGTTCACAATCTGGTCCCATTCTGGAGCTGAGCTTCCCTCTCAAGACCAATCGATGAATAGTGCGGACTTTTCACGCCGTCAGGCAGAAAGTACTTCTCCCCGAGCAAGGATCGATCGGGAATCCGGGCGCCAGTCTGCGAATGCCTCCGAGCCAAAGCCTATTCTTGAAGGCGCGCGCATTCTCGTGGTCGATGACAAGGCAGAGCTTCTCGAAAGTCTGTATCAGCTGGTATCCCTACACGGTTATAGCGCCGACAAGGCGCTCGGTGGTCAGGCTGCGCTGGACGCTCTGGTCGCCGAGTCCTACGACGTTGTGCTTCTTGACCTCATCATGCCGGGCGTCAGTGGCCACGACGTTCTCGACTTTGTCGCGCGCGAAAAGATCGATACCAAGATCATTGTGGTGAGTGGTGATGCAAGCTTCAGTGGCGTCAAGCATGCCCTGCACTGCGGCGCCTTTGATTTCGTGAAAAAACCCTACGAGGCAGCCGAACTCATCGCGACGATGGAGACGGCGCTTTGGCAGGTGCGGCTCGAAGATCAGAATGAAGCGATGGGGGCGCAGATCAAGACCAGCGAGGAACTGCACCGCTTCATCGTCAACAGTTCACCAGACCTCGTCTATATGCTCGATCGTAATGGTTGTTTCACGTTCCTCAACGAACGGTTGGGACCCATGCTGGGTTTTGAGAAGGACGACCTGATCAACCGTAACTACACCGACCTGGTTGATCCTGATTATCTGGATATCGCTCGCAACGTGTTCAATGAGCGTCGTACCGGCACGCGCGCTGCACGCAGCGTCGAATTGAAACTGTGCAGTACGTTGAAGCGGCCGGGTTCCCGCTTCAGTGATGTGCAATCCGTCTGGGTCGAGCTTGCAGCGCAGGGCATGTATACCGATCCACGCGAACGCAATCGTCAGACCTTTATCGGTACGATCGGGACCATTCGCGACATCAGCGAACGAAAGGAAGCGCAGGAAGTGATCAACTTCCAGGCGTACCACGATCTGCTGACCCATTTGCCCAATCGTGCGCTGCTCAAGGATCGTCTTGAACTTGCGATTACCCAGGGCCAGCGAAACAAGATAGGCCTGGCAGTGATGTTCCTCGATCTTGATCGCTTCAAGGTGGTGAATGACACGCTGGGTCACACCATGGGGGATCGTCTCCTGAAGGCGGTCGCCAATCGCCTGCAAAGCTGTTTGCGACGTGGTGACACATTGTCCCGTTTTGGTGGCGATGAGTTCACCCTGTTGTTGCCGGAGATTCGAACGCGAGACGACGTGGTTGTCATCGCCAGAAAAATCCTCGATCGGCTGGGCTCACCGTTTGTGATCGACGGGCATGAATTGTTTGTCGGTGCCAGCATCGGTATCGCCATGTATCCGGAAGGGGGTGATACCGCTGAGGCGCTGATTCAGAACTCCGACATCGCGATGTATCACATCAAGAGTCGGGGCAAAAATGGCTATCAGTTTTTTGCGGATGAAATGAACAACCGCTTTTCGACGCGGTTGATCCTTGAGCGTGAATTGCGCAATGGCCTGAATCGCGGCGAACTCGAAGTGCACTATCAACCGCAGGTCTGTCTGGGTACAGGCCACATCAGCGGTGTGGAAGCGCTGGTTCGGTGGCGACATCCTGAGCGCGGGCTGATTGCACCTGCAGAATTCCTGCCGTTGGCAGAAGAAACCGGGCTTATCGTCGCCCTTGATGAATATGTGCAGCGGCAGGCGTTCGCAGATCTGGCGACCTGGGAGCGCGATGGTGCCGGTGAAGTTTGTCTCTCGGTCAATGTGTCAGCGGCTCAACTGGAAAAGGAAGGGTTTGTCGAACAGTTCACCGGTGCCATGCAAGAGGCTGGTATTGAACCCGCTCGCATCAAGCTCGAAATCACCGAAAACACGTTGATGCAGGATATGGAAGTCATCATTCCCAAGCTCAAGGCACTGCGATCGCTCGGTGCAAGAGTGGCCATTGATGACTTCGGTACGGGATATTCATCACTCAGTTATCTGCGCCAGTTTCCGATCAATACCCTCAAGATCGATCGAAGCTTTGTGCTGGATATTCGTGAAGAAGAAGCGGAGGGCGAAGCCAGCATCGTCAATGCGATCGTCGCCATGGCGCAAGGCCTCAAGCTCGACCTGATTGCTGAAGGCGTTGAAAACCGTACGCAGCTCAATTATCTGAAGGCACAGGGTTGCAGCGAAGTTCAAGGCTACATCTACGCTGCGCCGATGCCGGCCGACGCGATGTGCGCCATGTTGAAGGACGATCCATTTGCGCAGATCGTTCTGCAGGAGTCCCTGGCTGCCGCGTCCTGATCTCCCGCGGCCCCTGATCTTCCGCAGTCCCTGATCTTCCGCAGTCCCTCATCTTCCGAAGGCCCTCATCTTCCGCAGTCCCTCATCTTCCGAAGGCCCTCATCTTCCGAAGACAATGGGGGCTGGCGTATAGTTCCTGCCCTTTTGCCGATCTGTAGCCGTCTTGAAAGGTTTTACCACACGCATTGTGCATAGCGACCGCCTCGATCCCATCGAGCATGGCAGTCTGCAGAAACCGATCCATGCAACCGTTGCTTACGGTTATGACGACGCACGTGATCTGGCGGCGGTTTTTCAGGGCAAGAAGGCCGGTTTCACCTACGGTCGGCAGGTCAATCCAACGGTTGAAGCACTGCAGACCAAGATCACGCGCATGGAAGACGGTGTAGCAACGGTGTGCTTCAGTACCGGCATGGCTGCCATTGGTACGCTGCTCTTCGCGCTGTTGCGAAAAGGGGATCATTTTGTCTCAAGTGCTTTTTTGTTTGGCAATACCAACAGCCTGTTCATGAGCTTTGCGACGCAAGGTATTGATGTCACGTTTGTCGATGCGACAGATGTCAACGAAGTACGCAAGGCCATTCGACCCGAGACTCGCCTGGTGTTTGTCGAGACCGTTGCCAATCCTGTCACGCAGGTTGCTGCGCTGCGTGAAATCGGCGCGCTGACCAGCGAGCTGGGGCTCGTTTATGTTGTCGATAACACGATGACCTCGCCCTGGCTGTTTCAGCCGCGCAACGTCGGTGCCAGCCTCATCGTGAACTCGCTCACCAAATACATCGGCGGCCACGGCAATGCACTTGGCGGTGCCATCACCGAAACCGGCCTTTATGACTGGCGCACGTTTGATAACCTCTATGACATCTATCGGCAGGGTGATCCCGGCAAATGGGCAGTCATGCAGATCAAGAAAAAAGGGCTGCGTGATTTTGGTGCATCGCTCGGACCCGAAGCCGCTCACCATATTGCTGTTGGTGCAGAGACGCTGGCTTTACGCCTAGAGCGCCAGTGCGCAAATGCTCAGAAACTGGCTGAGTTCCTCGCGACTCAGCCATGGGTGAATGCTGTTTATTACCCGGGCCTGCCCAGCCACCCCCAATACGCACGTGCCAGGGAGTTGTTTCGTGCACCGGGCGCGCTCTTCAGCTTTGAACTTTCCCACAGTGTTGATCTGTGGTCTTACCTGAATGCATTGCGGGTGGTGATCAAGTCGAGCAACCTTGGCGACAATCGCACATTGGCGATACCTGTTGCGCACACGATCTATTTCGAGATGGGTGAGCAGCGGCGGGCCAGTATGGGCATCGATGATTCGCTGATACGCATATCCGTCGGGATTGAAGAGGCAGATGATCTCGTTGAGGATTTCAGGAACGCCTATGCCGTAGTGAGTGGACGCTGAAGTCGCGATAAACCAGCGCTTCCGACCGCTGGCAAAACACAGAATAATCAGGGGGAGCGATGGGTAGACTTGAAGGCAAGACCGCGATCATCACCGGTGGCGCTGGTGGTATCGGCAAGGCCGCTGGCAGCCTGTTTGCGCGTGAAGGCGCCAATGTGCTGCTGGTGGATCTCAAGGAGGATGCGCTGCGAGCCGCATGCTCGGAGATCGGCAGCAATCGTGTGCAGTACTTTGTTGGCGATGTCACCAAGGCCAAAGACAACGACGCCATGGTGTTGGCTGCGAAGGAAAAATTTGGTGGGGTTGATATCCTGCTCGCCAATGCCGGTATTGAAGGCGATGTAAAATCCATTGAAGAGTACGACGAAGCACGCTTCGACCAGGTCATGGCGGTGAATGTCAAAGGGGTCTTCCTCGGCCTGAAATCCACGTTCCCAGCCATGCGCGAACGTGGTGGCGGGAGCATCGTCATTACCTCGTCCGTCGCCGGGGTGACAGGCGCGGCGGGTGTTGCGCCGTACGTCACCAGCAAACATGCGGTCATTGGCATGATGCGTTCGGCAGCGAAGGAAGGCGCGCCTGCAGGCATTCGCGTCAACACCGTCAATCCCTCACCTGTCGAAACACGAATGATGCGCAGCCTCGAAGAGGGATTTGCGCCTGGTCAGGCTGCCATGGCCAAACAGGGTATGGAGAGTCGCATCCCGATGCAGCGTTATGGTATGCCGGAGGAAATCGCGCAGGTGATGCTGTTTCTCGCCAGTGCTGACAGCAGCTGGGTTACCGGCTCGGTCTATCTCGCCGACGGCGGCAGTACGGCCTGAGCACCATGAGCGAAGCCCTGGTCCGAACCGATCTTGCGCTAGAAAATCGCCGCAGTGGCAAAGTGCGTGATCTGTATGACGTCAGTCTGCCGGACGGCACTGAGGCGCTGTTGATCGTCGCGACAGATCGTATCAGCGCATTCGACGTTGTCATGGCCAACGGACTGCCGGGCAAAGGAATAATCCTGACCCAGATGTCGCGGTTCTGGTTCGAGAAGTTCGCCGACGTCGTACCCAACCACCTGCTGTCGATGGATGTGGCTGACGTGCCAGGTCTGAGTGCACACGATCGACGCCAGCTGAATGGCCGCATCATGCTGTGCAGGCGTGCGATGGTATTGCCAATTGAATGCATTGCACGCGGCTATCTGACAGGTAGTGGCTGGAAGGACTATCAGAATACCGGGGCTGTGTGCGGGCACGTGTTACCACGCGGGCTGCGCGATGGTGATCGACTTGAACGTCCGATCTTCACGCCTTCAACCAAAGCCGTCAGTGGTCACGACGAGAACATCACTATTGACCAGGGTGCTGCCGTGGTCGGTGTCGAGCAGATGACCTTCCTCGAAACGACCACACTCGATCTTTATACCCTTGCACGAGACTATGCCCTCTCACGTGGCATCATCCTGGCCGATACCAAGTTTGAATTTGGTGTTTTGCCGGGATCGACACATCCCATTTTGGTAGATGAGATTTTTACACCGGACAGCTCCCGTTTCTGGCCTGCGGATGATTGGCAGCCCGGTCGGGAACAGACCAGTTTTGACAAGCAGATCGTGCGCAACTATCTGGAAACGCTGGTGGCCGATGGAAAGTGGGACAAATCACCACCCGGGCCAAGCCTGCCAGCAGATATTGCGGAGCGTACGCTCGCACGTTACCTCGACGCGTTTGAGCGACTGACCGGGCGCAAGCTTGATCTGGCGGCAAGCTGAATGGCTGCGAACTGGGCAGATTACAAGGTGATGTGCAATCGACCGGATGTATTTTCGCGGGAGATCCTGACCTGGACGATCTTTCATTGTGGTGCGTGCGAGACTGCGCGACGGCTGTCTGATGTCCTTACCGGTACAGCTATCGTGCGACCTCCCGACAGCCGAACCGATCCGCGCGCCGACATGTTTGTCGTGACCATCACTGCGGTTGATGTACGGGCGATTCTTGGACGTCTGGCGTCGGCAGTATTCGTCAAGACAGGGCGCTATCGCCATGCCACCATCGTCTGGCAGGAATATCTGGATTATCTGAACCAACGAGGAGCCATTGCCATGAACGCACAGGATCGGGTCACCGCACTCATGCAAGCATTCGATAACAAGAATATTGAGGGGGTCGTGGCCAGTTTTGCCCCGAATGCGATTTATCACAACATTCCCATGGAAGCCGTTCAGGGGGTTGAGGCCATTCGTGGCTCGCTGGCACCTTTCATGGGCATGGCATCGACGATCCGGTTTGAAGTTCTGCACAGTACGGCCAATGGAAACATTGTGATGAACGAACGAATTGATCGTTTCAAGATTGGCGAAAAATGGCTGGCCATTGCCGTGATGGGCGTGTTTGAAGTTGGTGAGCAGGGCATCACAGCCTGGCGCGACTACTTCGATCTCGGCCAGTTCCAGAGCCAGATGGCAGCCATTCAGGCCGGTTAGCTTCGATTGGAGAAGGGGAAGTCATGGCGCGTCATGCGGTTGAGAGTGAAGTGGCGGGATCCGTGTGGAAAGTGGAGGTCGCGGTGGGTGACCGCGTCGCCAGGGGCGATGTGCTCATCATCCTTGAATCGATGAAGATGGAAATACCGGTCGAGAGTCCAGCCGCGGGCGAGGTCGAAGAAATTCGTGTTCAACCGGAAGACCAGGTCGCGGAAGAGCAGGTCCTGTGCGTCATTCGCAGCTGATGCAAGATGTTCCGGGTTGACCAAGGTACGAACTTGTCCTGGAGCCTGTCGTACTTGAGGCTGATCTGCTGCCTGCTCGCGACGATCGCTAAAGTCCGACAGGCTCCCTGGTCCCCCGGTTCGATGGACGTGGATCAGGTTTTTTTCGCCTGCATCTGCTTGATGATCCTGATCAGGCTCAGTGTTTCGACGGGGTCCATCCTTCCGACCGGCGAGCTGCTGTAGGTTGACGCAAGTACTCGACCTTTCTGAGTCAGCATGAACTCCGTAGGCTGGATGTGATTGCGCCGCTCCTCCCACCACGAACCCATCGCGTTTGCCTGTTCCCGGGTGACGCCATGGAAGACCGGAAAGCCGAGTTCGCTCGCAACTTCGCTCGTTTTCTCGAGACTATCGACACTGCCGGCGAACAGACTGATGCCTTCTGCCGCGTAGTTACTGCGGAGCTTTTCGTAGCCGACTAACAGTCGGCGGCAGTAGGGTCACCAGTGGCCGCGGTAGAAGAGAACGACCGCGTAAGGTGTTTGAATATCTTCTGGCAGCGTGACGCTCTGGCCGTCAGTAGTGCTGAATGAGAGGGTCGGGAAGGTGCCACCGAGGTTGATTGGGTTGGCCATGCGGATGATCTCATCAGGTTGGTCACCAACTCTACCACGCAACACCGAAGCCACTCCTTACAATCCTCCGTGAACCCGAGGCTTATAGGCAAAGGCTCCCTGTGATAAGTTACCCCCCCTCGAAAAACGACCGGAAGCACTGACATGAGCGAACTAGTCACCATCAGTATTGAAGCGGGTGTTGCTGACGTGCGGCTGAATCGCCCTGACAAATACAATGCGCTGAGCCCTGAAATGTTCAACGCCATCATTGAGGCTGGAGAACGCCTGGGTGCTGCCAGGGAAGTGCGCGCGGTGGTCATCTCAGGCAATGGAGCCGGTTTCTGCGCTGGGCTCGACATGGCCAGCATGCGTGGCCTTGGTGGGGATCAGACGAGTGGCAGCGGTGGCGGCCTGCCGCGCCGTGATTCCGAGCATCCTGACAATCACGCGCAGCGACCAGCGCTGGTCTGGAAGCGCGTCTGTGTACCGGTGATCGCAGCGGTGCATGGAGTAGCCTACGGTGGTGGAATGCAGATCGCGCTTGGTGCCGATATTCGTATTGCCTCCCCCGATGCCAGGATGTCGGTGATGGAAATCAAATGGGGCCTCATCCCCGATATGGGTATTTCCCAGTCATTGCGCGATCTTGTGCCGCTGGATGTTGCCAAGGAATTGACCTGGACCGGACGGGTTCTTTCCGGCACCGAAGCCAGGGAGCTGGGCCTGGTGACTTATATCGATGCAGACCCGTTGGCTCGAGCACTGTCGATTGCCAGAGAGATCGCCGCCAAGAACCCGGATGCCATCCGTCGTGGCAAATCGCTGCTCGAACAGAGCTGGCGTGCCTCGCCTCGTGAGGGTCTGGAACTTGAGGCGAAGCTCCAGATGGAGTTGATTGGATCGGCCAATCAGGCCGAAGCCGTCAAGGCCAACTTCGAAAAACGTGCGCCCAGCTTCAAGGATCCGGTCTGACGCGCGACTTCTGCCGCCATGAGCTGGAACGAAGAAGTGAAAGAACTGGAACGACGCCGACTGCAGGCGCAGGTCCAGGGTGGTGTCGACGGTGTTGCCAGGCAGCATGCCCAGGGTCGGCTGACAATTCGCGAGCGGATCGACGGTCTGCTTGATCCTGGGAGCTTTCAGGAACAGGGGCGTGCCACTGCGGTTCCCGACTACGACGAACAAGGTGTTGCACGTGAACTGGTACCGGCCAATTACGTGCTGGGCTTTGGCAAGATCGATGGCCGACGGGTTGCCGTCGGTGGTGAGGATTTTACCCTGAAGGGCGGTTCACCGAATCCCGCCGGACTGCGCAAGAGCGTTTATGCCGAGCACATGGCCTGTCAGTACAAAGTACCCCTGGTTCGACTGCTCGAAGGTGGTGGTGGCAGTGTGAAGGGTGGTGGAAAACCCGGCGCCAGTTGGGGCGATCCGGTCTACGCAGAACCTCGCTTCAAGATCATTGCCGATGCGCTTGGGCAGGTGCCGGTAGTTTCGGCCGCGCTTGGCGCCGTTGCCGGTTTTCCCGCCGGCAGGCTCGTTGCGTCCCACTTTTCAGTAATGGCGAGAGACACCGCGCAGATCATGACCGGCGGACCCGCCCTGGTTGAGCGCGCACTGCGCACCAGGCTTTCAAAAGCCGAACTGGGTGGTGCAGCCATTCACGCCAGGAGTGGTGTAGTCGACAACATTGCCGACGACGAACCGGACGCCTTTCGTCAGATTCGACGCTTTCTCGGTTACCTGCCGTCACATGTAGGGGACAGTCCGCCGCGAACGCACTGTGACGATCCGGTCGAACGCATGGAGCAGGACCTGCTTGGCATCATACCGCGTGAATCCAACAAAGCATTCAACGCACGACTGATTCTCGACATGGTCCTGGATCAGGGGAGTGTGTTCGAGATCGGTGCCGGTTTTGGTCGAAGTCAGATCTGTGCGCTGGCGCGCATGGCCGGCCAACCTGTCGGCGTGCTGATCAACAACAACAAGATCTACGCGGGCTCGATGACGGCTCAGGCGGCGCAGAAATATCGCCGATTTGTGGAAATGTGCGACCTTTTCCATCTGCCGATCATCAACTTTGTCGATCAGCCAGGTTTCATGATCGGGCTGGAAGCCGAAAAAGCCGGAACCATACGCTTTGGCATGTCCGCCGTGGCCGCTGCAGTGCAATCGGTCGTGCCATGGGCCGTAGTGCAGATTCACAAGGGATTCGGTGTTGCGACCGCCGCACACTATGCGCCCAACAGTTATGTGTTGGCCTGGCCGTCGGTGCAGAGTGGTGCCTTGCCCCTTGAAGGTGGTGTTGCGGTTGCCTATCGACGCGAAATCGAAGCGGCGGCAGATCCGGATGCCAAACGCAAGGAACTCGAAGATGCCCTGCGCGGCCGACGCAATCCATTTGCGAGAGCCGAGTCTTTCTCCGTGCACGAACTGATTGATCCGCGTGAGACACGGCCCGCCCTGTGTCAGTGGATTGACTGGATCCAGCCGTTGCTGGAAACACTGAAAGGTCCTGTTCACTTTGGTTTTCGAGGTTGAACGGGAATTATTCCAACTTGTTAGACGCTGAGGTATATGCATCATGACGTATTCGTTCAAAGGTAAGGTCGCCATCATCACGGGTGCAGGCGGTGGTCTCGGACGTTGCCACGCACTGGAACTGGCGAAACGTGGCTGCAAGGTCATTGTCAACGATCTGGGCGGTGCAATGGACGGTACGGGTGGTTCGTCGGATGCAGCGATGAATGTGGTCGCCGAGATCAAGGCGGCAGGTGGAGAAGCCATCGCCAATGGTGGCTCGGTGTCAGATCCAAAAGGTGCCAGGAGTATGGTGCAGGACGCGATGAACGCCTGGGGTCGGGTGGACATCCTGATCAACAACGCCGGCATTCTGCGTGACAAGACGTTCCACAAGATGGACATGAGCGACTTCAACGTGATCATGAATGTCCATCTGACGGGTACGGCGATGGTCACGCGTGAAGTGTGGGAAATCATGCGCAGTCAGAACTACGGTCGAATCGTCATGACCACTTCGCCAACGGGGCTGTACGGAAACTTCGGCCAGGCCAACTACGGTGCAGCCAAGCTCGCCCAGGTCGGCCTCATGAACACCCTCAAGATCGAAGGGGCGAAGTATAACATCCGTGTGAACACGATTGCCCCGGTCGCAGCTACCCGGATGACCGAAAACCTGATGCCGGAAGCGATGCTGAAGAAGCTCGGGCCGGAGCTGGTAACCCCTGCTGTGGTTTACCTGTGTACGGAAGACGCGCCCAATGGCGTGATCATTCAGGCACAGGGTGGCCGTTATTCCACCGCCATCATTGTTGAAAACGACGGTATTGATCTTGGCATGGATGCGACTGTCGAAGACATCGCCGACAACTACAAGAAGATCGTCGAGCTGTCGAATCTGCGACCCCGCACCATGCTGCAGCTCAACTGAGGGCAGGGTGCCGCTATCTCCGGGCTCGGACGGTCAACGCCTGCCGCGGAACGGTATCGGTTCGGAGTCCTGTCGGGTGTGCAACAGCTCGGGAAAGATTTCCTGATCATCGGCGTGCAGGTGGTGATACAGGTTGGCCACCCACTGCTGGCCATCCTGCGAACGCTTCAGATACCGCAGACCGGGCCCGACAAATGGTCTGACCTGCGCATTGAAAAACTGTGCGAAGTTGTCGCGCAGTTCGCCTGCGGTAGTGAAGCCCTGACGAGCGGCTTCACCAGTTTCCAGAAACTCGGCAAACAGGCGCGACAGCTTTTTCAGATAGAGCGGGTCTGCCATCTGGCCGAGCAGATCCGCTGAACGCACCAGTGCCGCGAAGTCATCCACGCGCTTATAGGATGGCTTGCGAGGCACTGGAAAGCGGGTCATTTCAATGTGGTCCGTCAACTTCTCGAGATCGATCAGTGGCTCGCTGCGGTAACGATCTCGCACGAACAGACACCCACGAGAGACGTGATAGGGTGTCATGAACGCATCAGTGCACCCAGCGGGGGGGGTGATGCGTGTCCCATTGGTGTCGATCACACAGGAGGAGTCATCATCTTCCTGCAGCAGACCCCGGATGTAGCCCACGTCGTGGAACATCATGGCGACCACGGCATGCAACCATTCTTTCTGAGTGACATCACCCTGCATCAGCTGTCGACCATGCAGCATCGTCTGGCCGATGTCCGTGACCAGCATGGTGTGCTGGATGTCGTGATAGGGACAATCGCAATCGAGCAGTGCTTCCATCGCCGCGCGAGCGGATTGATCCAGCAGTCGGACCTCTGCCTCGGGCGCGTTGGCAAAAGCTTCCTCAAAGCGTTGTCGGATGTAACCGACAAAGCTCTCAATGATTCGGCTGGAAGGGTTGAACATCAATGCAAGCCATCTGCTATCTGCATGCAGGAATGATAGTCAGCAGCGTCAGTTTATTGTCGTCGACCAGTACTCAAAAAAAGTGGGGCGTATAAAAGCGGGACAACCGTCACATTGATTCTGGGAGAACTGGTCACTGCATGAATCCTGTGCAACCATAAGGCTCGAAATCATGAGTGGTATTCATGTCACAAATTGACCTGCGCCACTTGCGGACCATGGCCGCACTGCGCGATACCGGTAGCCTTGTCGAAGCCTCGGATCGGGTTTTTCTCACTCAGTCTGCGTTGTCCCATCAGTTGAAGGATCTTGAGGATCGTCTCGGCTGTGCACTGTTCATTCGCAAGACACGCCCGGTCCGCTTCACGAGTGCGGGGCATCGGCTGGTAAAACTCGCCGACGATGTCCTGCCGCTCATCCATCGGGCAGAAATCGATCTGGCTCGTCTGTCCGGAGGTGAATCGGGAAGAATGCTGATGGCCATCGAGTGCCACAGCTGCTTCGAATGGTTGCTTCCCACGATTGATGCTTATCGGGAGAACTGGCCTGAGGTCGAACTCGATGTTGCCGGAGGATTTCACTTTGCACCGCTACCGGCATTGTCGAGGGGTGATCTTGATCTCGTGATTACCGCTGATCCGATTGCGCAAGACGACCTGACCTACCTGCCGCTGTTCAGTTACGAGGCCAAACTTGCAGTGGGCAAGAACCATGTATTGGCAGGTCGGGAATGGGTGGAGCCACAGGATCTGGCTGCTGAAACGCTGATCACCTATCCCGTCGACAGGGGCCGCCTGGACGTCTTCAAGTCCTTTCTCGATCCGGCGGGCGTGGAGCCCGCGCGAGTGCGCACAGCTGAGTTGACGCCACTCATGATCCAACTGGTCGCCAGTGGCCGTGGTGTCACCTGTCTGCCGAACTGGGCACTCCATGAATATCGCGAGCGTCACTACGTTTCGGTCAGCTCACTCGGTGAGGAGGGGATCTGGCCAACGCTCTATGCCGCGGTACGTTCCGACCAGGCGGACGCGCCGTTCATTCGCGGCTTTGTCTCAACGGCGAAGGAGACGTGCTTCAAGAGTCTGGTGGGTATTGTGACTGCCGATCTGGATTGAGGTGGCAACACTGCCCTTGCGCCGATCAGGGTACTTTTGTCGCCATCGACCAGGTGTCGCCTGACAGCGTCCAGCAGGTGCGATCATGCAGACCATCCGGCTGAGCCAGGTCAAGTCGCTCGATCTGGTGGGGCACAAGATAGAACCCGCAGGCTGTGGCAGGCGCAATCAATGGGTTGGGTAGCACAAGTCGGTCGAGTACCGACTTCAGACCACTCCGCGACTCCACTACCGTACTCTGCGGCTGCACGTCAGTGTGGAACCAATCCAGGATTTTCGGCATACGCGGTCGTAGCAGCCAGCTCTCGGCAATCACCTCCCGCTCCACCGGCTGCAGATCCACAAGCGCCCGATATTGCACCTGAATACTCGGCATATAGATGCAGATCGATGCCCGACGTGTACTGAGTTGATTGAACTTGGGGCTGGTGCTGTTCATGAAAAGCGCCAGACGCTGGCCGAGATCACGCAGCACCAGTGTGCGGGCGTGCGGCTGGCCCTGCGCATCGACCGTTGCCAGTATGCACAGTGCCGCCATTGGATCGTTGGCTGCGCGCGCTTTTGCCCGATCAACGGTCAGACGTTCGATGGGATCGCCGGCTGGCTCGCGCACGATGTGGGTTCAGCTGTTTGTCGAATCTCGCTGGGGCGCTGACTCAGCGATCTGACGACGCAGCTCGGCGACGTCGCGCTGAACTTCACTGAGGCGGAAGACAAGATCGGGCAATTGATCGGTAACACGCCAGAGAAGATAAGCAATCACCAGCAGTACCAGAAAGGACAGAAATCCCATGTTCGACCTCGCAAAGTGTGGCAATCCGGGCGCAATGGGCGTCCCGCGATCAATGGCCCGGGATTTTACAGCTAATCACCGATTGCACCACCTGGACCGGACCAGATGGCTTTTGAGTAGAATCCTGCCATGGACCGATCACCTGTCAGCTTGCCGGGTCGCCGTTATGAGATGGTCGTGGCGGGATGCCTTTTATTGATAGCAGTGCTGTTTTTTGGCTGGGCCCGCTTGCAGTCGGCAGCCAGTCAGTGGCAGGCACATTACGAATTTGTACCCGTATTGGCGACGGTCCAGAAGTCCGGGATCGGGCCTGCCGACGCAGGTGCTGCCGGCGGGGAAAACGAGTGGCGCCCGGTGGTGGCCTATCAATACGCATTTGGCAGTTCGCAATATGAGCAGAACCGGCTCTCCTACATGGACGATGGCTGGCCGGATCGTGCAGCCGTAGACGGCTGGCTGACCGGGTATGACAAAGGTTCAACCGTGACCGCGTATGTCAATCCGGCTGATCCGCGAGAGGCTGTTCTCGATAACCATGCCCCGGACAGTCGTTTTCTGTTCTATCTGTTGCCGTTCCTGATGCTCGGGGTGCTGTTGCTGATTGCCGGTCTTCGGAGACGCTCGTGACTCCGTACATCGAAAGTCTCGTGGTCAAGGACCCCTGTGAATTCGCCGGTGCGTTGCACGCAGTCTTCATTCACCATGGTCCGGCCAGTGCCGCCTTGCCATGTTCCGGCCTATCTTGGTCAATTGGCTGCCTGGCTCAGGTTGGCGACTCCACGTGGTTGTCGCGGCAAGAGATCATCGTCGTTGTTGCCACCGAACAGGCTGACCCTGTCTGCCAGGAACCGGCTGGATACCACGTGCCTCGGCACGAACGTTGCCGGATTCACAGTAGAGCCGCAGGCCGTGCTCTGAGGGGAGATTGAAGATGAGTGTGTTGGATGAGCCGCTGGATCTCATGGGCGCAGCCGAAATGGCAGACCCGGGTGTTTCTGCTCGCAAGCTGCATGCTGGCCCGAACTGTCTGTTCTATCCACGTTTCCAGCCACCGTTCTACATCCTGTCCCGTTACGACGACGTCACGGCGGTTCTGCGTGACGCTCAGACGTTTGTGAGTGGCCAGGGTCAGGGTCCAAATTTCACGGCGCCCGTTGGTGTGGTGTCCGATCCACCGCAGCACACTTTTTTTCGGGAGCTGGTTCAACCGGTGTTTCTGCCACGATCCATGTCGGGGTTGCGACCCAGACTGGTCGCAATTGCTGACGAGTTGCTGAACGCGGTGAAGGATCGCCCGGTGTGGGACATTCACGATGACCTGGCATTTCCACTGCCGGTCATCATCATCTGCGAGATTTTTGGCATCCCTACCCGGGACATTGAACAATTCAAGCGCTGGTCGGACTCTTCCGTCGCGGCACTCTCTGCGCAGGATCCCTCTGCCCACATTGCCGATCAGATGGCCATGGCTGCCTACATCCGCGAGTTGATCCACGCACGTCGCCTGGAACCGGATGATGGCAGGCTGCTGTGGCAGATTGCTCAGGTACAACGCGACGGCAATTATCTGAGTGATGAAGAAGCCGTTGGATTGGTGTTGCAGCTGTTTGTCGCTGGCAATGAAACCACGACCAGTCTCATCTCCAATTTTGTCTGGCGGTTTCTCTCCGTCGACGGGTTATGGCGACAGCTCTGCACGGGGCAGATCGATCTTGACCGGGCAATCAATGAAAGCCTGCGATTTGATCCGCCGCTGCTCGGTCTGTTCCGCACCACATCGCGGGATGTCGAAATCCGTGGCACCCAGGTTCCGCAGGGGACCAAGATCATGACCCACTACGGCGCCGCCAATCGCGATCCGGATGTCTTTCCGCTGCCACATGTGTTCGATCCGGATCGTCAGGGACGCAAGGTTCTCTCCTTTGGCCTTGGCATTCATGTCTGCCTTGGCATGGAACTGGCGCGCCTGGAAGCCCGCGTTGCCCTCTCGGCGCTGATCAGACATTTTCCGAACCTCGAGCTGATCAACGACGGCGAACGGATCGGCCCCTTTCTGTTCTGGGGGCGGCGCAAGTTGCCGGTGTGTCGATCTTCCGCCGCGCAGACTCCTGGTGACCATGATTGAACCGGGAATGGTGTCGCCCTGGTTGCGGGTGCAACCCGTGGTGCCGGCCGGGTAATTGCCATTGAACTTGCGAGTGCCGGAATGAAGGTATATGTCACCGGCCGCAGTACTCGCGATGTCCGATCAAACATGAATCGAGCGGAGACGATCGACAAAACTGCGGAGATCATCGCCGCGCGAGGTGGACAGGCTGTAGCGATTCGTGTCGATCACACCAGAGCTGACGAGGTGGCCGGACTCGTGCGGTAAATCGAACGCGACGACGGGGGGTCGAATCGACTTGCTGGTCAATGATGTGTGGGGCGGCGACCCATTTACCGTGTGGGACAAGCCGTTCTGGGAGCAGGACCTCGAGACCGGTTTGTTGATGTTTAACAACGCCGTCACCTCTCACCTCTCACCTCTCACCTCATCACGTGCCATGCCGTTGTGCCGCTCATGGTCCGTCGCGGGCGAGGACTGGTTATCGAGATCACCGATGGCATCACCGACAACTGGCGTGGCTCCCTGTTCTACTATCTGGCGAAGGCCACGGTGAATCGTCTGGCGCTGGCTCAGGCAGCCGAACTGAAGGGACATGGCGTCACTGCGCTTGCACTCAGTCCCGGATTGCTTCGCTCTGAGGCCATGCTCGACAACTTTGGTGTCAGCGAATCCAACTGGCGTGATGCCATAACGAAGAACGGGGACTTTGCGGTATCGGAAACACCTGACTTCATCGGCCGCGCGGTCGTCGCACTGATGCAGGATCCTCATGTCAGTGCGCACGCCGGCAAGGTGCTCGCCACCTGGAATCTCGCTCGTGAATATGGCGTCACGGATGTTGATGGCACGCGGCCTGACTGGGGAGACTACGCGCGACAGGTGCTGGGCATGGGTATGGGTTAGAGCAGTAGCCGGACACTCACTTCTGTTTGCGATTTGTTGTCCTGCCACCATCTGAGACAACCGCCGTTACCGATGCCATTACCGGGGTAACCCTAGGTGAAAACCGTAGCGCGCCAGGTTGGATCTGCCGGAGAGTTCGTTCAGACATGCGTCGCCTGGCCGGCGACAACGTACCAGGTGACGAACACCCCGCTCATCACCGCACCGGCCGCAATCCCGCCCGTTCGCCGCCACGCGAATACCGAGATGATCGCCGTGATGGCCAGCACGGGCACAAACTGGATTGCGACGATGGTGAATAACGGATCAACCGCTGGCAGATGGCCGAATATCAGGAGCCAGGCGTAGAGCCCGGCTACCATCACGACAAGACCCCCCACGCTACCCGCGATGGCCGAGACGTACTGCGTCAGGCTGCTCGCGCGTAACGCCAGTCTGTCGTGCCAGGCGCGCTGACTGACCCAGAAGAACGCTGTGAATGGCAGAACGCAGGCAAGGAAGACCGGTACGTGATGTGGCGCGAGTTCCTTCAAGGCCACCACCCAGAAACGCAAGTCCGTCGTGAACAATACGCCCGAAATCACCACAGCGAGGTAGAGCACCGATACTGCCAGCACAGCGGCGAGTACGGCGCGCATCGGCTGACTCGTCTGGCTCGGCGGTCCGTCTGCCACCGTTGCCGACCGACCCGCGAAGCGACCCAGCAGCAGCGTAATCAGGCTATTGCCGATCGCCCACACCAGAATCTGGTTGGTGATGCCCTGTGCGAACACGGCATTGGGTGTGAACGCCGCACCCAGTGCCACCAGCGGAAAATAGGTGAGTGGCGCAATCGAGGCGAAGACCAGGAGATTCATGCACCAACGTCGATCAGGCCGGTCCACAGCTCCCTCTGCGTGGTGGACGCGCCGGACCCCTGCGAACGGGGCCAATGACAGGATGAGATCGAAACTGCCGAGCAGGATGCAGACACCACCAAACAGCGCGAGCAGGGTACCAAATTCCTTCCACAACCAGATCTGCTCAACAGACGAACGCACCAATCCGCCGCTCAGAGTCTGTCCCAGCCAGTCGAGGGTGTCTGCAATCGCCTCGTGCGACAGGTGATCGCCGGGGTGCGTCGTCGCCGGAATGGCGAGCCAGCGTGCAGTGCCCGCGTCAATCGAGCCGTACAGCTGGCCTGGCACCACTGAATCCGTAGTGTCGAATACGGACATGAGCTTTTCGCTGGCGACGATACCGCAGCCCGTTTGTACACCCCACATGAGGTGCGAGAACTCGTCATAGCAACTGAAGATCACTCCGAGATTGCGGGGAAACTGCGGCGTGCCAACCGGCGCGAATCCCGGTCCTGTCGATGATCCGACCAACGCCAGCGAGCGATATCCCGAGGGTTCTTCGGCAGCCGCGGCCAGCACGGCCCAGCCACCCATGCTGTGGCCTTCGAGACCGATGCTGTCGGCATCAACAAACGGCAGACCGCGCAGATAGCGCAATGCAGCCGGGCCACCATAGCCGGCACTGAATGCAACCCCTTCGCTGAAGCCATGACCGGTCTGGTCGATTGCCAGCACCACATGGCCGCGACGCGCAAGTTCGATGGCGAACCCGCTCTGGGTCTCGCGTGAGTTGATGTAGCCGTGGACGGCGAGTACACCCGGCGCCGGAGTGGATTCGGTCGCATGGGATGGCCGGTACAACAGTCCTGCCAGACGCTTGCCGGCTTCAAACTCGAAGCGAACGTCCTCGATGCTGATGCCACCTGCGGTCTGAACCCGATGCGCAAGACCTCCGCCCGCCAGCAGCAACAACCATCCCGTGAGCGAAAGCCACAGCCTTGACCGCATCAAACACTCCCTGTCCTGGTCAGATTGTTTTGCCAGTGACGGCACCGGGAGGCACTGCGCGAAGCAGGAAGCCGATCGCTGCATTGCCAAAAATGTCATTGCGGTCACCCGCGACCATGTGCCCGGCATCGGTGACGTTGACATATTCACTGTGCGGACAAAGTGCCAGAAAGGAACGTGCGCCCGCCTCGCTCAACACGTCTGACAGGCCGCCTCGCACCAGCAGGGTCGGCAGCACCAGATTGCGCGCGCTGTCCTGCAGACGGGCTTCGCGCTTGTACATCTCGCGGTGCCTGCTGCGAAAGCGCGGATCCCAGTGCCAGTGATAACGACCGTCTTCACCCAGGCGCACATTTTTTGCCAGACCGGACAAATCCCGCGGACGCTGGCGGTGGGGCTGATAACTCGCAATGGTGTCAGCCACTTCCTCAAGGGATTCGAAGCCCTCTGGCTTCTGGCCCATGAACGCCTGGATCTTCTGTGTGCCTTCGGCCTCGAGGTGTGGCGCGGTGTCCACCAGCACGAGGGCTGCGGCATCGATGTGGCCTTCGCCCGTGGCGACCAGGCTCACCCCGCCCCCCATCGACGCACCGACCAGCACGGGACGACGACCACCGAGTTGTTCACGTATTTGGCAAAGGTCCGCCACCATGATGTCCTGGCTGTAGTCGCCATCAGTCGCCCAGGTTGAATCTCCGTGGCCGCGCGCATCGAGTGCAAACGTGTGATAGCCCGCTCGTCCCAGCGCTTCGCCAGCGCCCTTCCAGGCATGGCGCGTCTGGCCCCCACCGTGTTGCAGCAACACGAGAGGTCCTGCCGGATTCCCCCATTCATCCGCAGCCAGACGTACGCCGTTCGCACCGTCGAACAGGCGAGAAGGATTGGGCGTGCCCGGCAATCGGGTGCCCGCGCTCAATTGTCGACGCTCATTGCGTGCATATCTCCACCAAGGATTTTCTGAACCAGACGCTCCTGCGACTTGTTCAGGTCGGAACGCGTCGCGTTGCCCGTCCAGTGCTGTAAAAAAGAGGCCAGCGTTTCACGTTGGGAAAATGGTGGTACATCCTTGCGCCACTCATGTTTCCCTGATTCGGAAAGTGCTACGTTACCCCTCTGCACCGGACTCGCCAACCGGCCGGATCGAGATCAGGCAGTCAGAATTTGAGGAAAGATGGGGACGAAGCATGCAGACGCTGACCAGTCGTGAAATTCATCTGGCGTCGCGACCCGATGGGCTGCCAGTTGCCAACAACTTTAGACTGGTCGAACGGTCGCTGACCCCGACCGACCGGGATATCGTGGTGCAGAACCTCTACCTGTCCGTGGACCCGGCCATGCGGCCGGCATTGTCCAACGGCCAGACGAAGCTCGACGAGGTGATGTCCGGCGGAGCGATCGGCAAGGTGATCAGCAGTCCCTCCAGCGATTTCCCCGTGGGCGCCCATGTCATCCACCGATCCGGATTCCGCGAACTGCACATCACCAATGGTCGGGATCTGCGCGTCATCACATCGGACGGCGAAGCCATCTCCACACACCTGCACATTCTCGGCGGCACCGGCCTGACCGCCTATGGCGGCCTGCTCGTGACCGGGCAACTCAAGGACGGGGAGAACGTCTTCGTGTCAGCGGCCGCGGGTGCTGTCGGGTCTGTTGTCTGCCAGATCGCGAAGATCCGTGGTTGTCGCGTTGTCGGCAGTTGTGGCTCTGACGAGAAGGTGCATTACCTGCTGAACGAACTGGGCATCGATCATGCTTTTAACTACAAGACCAGCAGCATCTCGCGAGAGCTGCGCCGCGGATTGCCGGACGGGATAGATGTCTACTTCGAAAACGTCGGTGGTGCCCACCTCGATGCCGCCTGCGGCCAGATGCGTCCGCTCGGTCGCATTCCGGTGTGCGGGATGATCTCCGCCTACAACAACAAAGGTGCGCGATCCGAAGGTGTGACGACCCTGTCGAACATGATCTATAACCGCGTGACGATGAAAGGATTTGTGGTCTATGAGTTCAATGATCTGCGCGACCAGTTCCTGCGTGACATGCGCACGTGGATGCAGGAAGGTCGTATGAAATACGAAGAAACCATCCTGGAAGGCATCGAGAACGCTCCAGCCGCGCTGATCGGCCTGCTCGAAGGACGGAATACCGGCAAGATGCTGGTACGGTTGGCTCAAGGTCAGTCCTGACGATCCTGCTGAGGCGCGTGGTCCTGGATCCCCGTAGAAAAGATCGATTCAATGGGCCAGGCGCAGAAACTCCTTCTGCATGGCGCTGACTCGTCGAGCGTAACCGCTCTGGTCGTGATCACCGCAACGCTGTCCCGCAACCAGTCGATAGCCACGCCGCGCATGGATCGCGCCTGCTCCGGCACCACAGAGGTGAATCACAATCGCCAGTTCGTGCTTTTTCCTCAGGGTCAGCTGAGGGTTTTGGTATCGTTGCGTAATGCGTACCACCTGACGATCAAGGTAGGCCGACGTGAGCTCGACCGCGTGCGAGGGGAAGGTGCGGGTATACAAGGCATTGAACCAGCAGCTGTCAGGTTCGTCCCAGGCTCCATCCTCGACCACGGCATGATCACGAATGCAGTACCGGCGGGCCTGCTCAAAGGTGCCATCGGTAATCTGGTAGAGGCCCACCGCGCTCGACGCGGGACGATAGACCTCGAAGGGGTCCCTGTGCAAGGCCCATCGCCAGTATGTGCGTACGACGGGATTGCCAGTGGCCTCCACCTGTGCGAGTGCAGCGAGCAGATCGGCGGTGATCACGCGCGTAGCGTGCTCGCGGAAGATCGCACCATAGGCGCCCCAGGTTTCCCGTGGAGTTTTGTAGAGCTGTTCGCTGACCGGAAACAGCAGCTCCGACGGTTTGCGCACTACCTGGTAGATCCAGTTCGATGAGATCCACAATCCGAGTATGCAGAGAGCTCCTGCGACTACGCGCGGCCAGTACGACAGCGCCAACAAACCAGTCCACACGCGTCGGAGTCTGCCCTTTGGCCGGCTTCGAGATCTGCGGCGCACACTTTTTTGCGCTGTCCTTCGGCGTGTGCGGGTTGCGATGGTTTGAGGCTTCACTGCCGGATTCTCGCGGTCACGCTCCGAATTTGCAAAGCAACACCACGCGGACACCGCCGACGGGGCGCGGCATAATCCAGGCGACATTTCACTCAAGGCTCATGCGCGATGCACACATTCACCGATCGGGTCGCTGTCGTTACCGGTGGCGCCAGCGGCATTGGTCTTGGCATGTGCCGGGCGTTCGCCGCGCGTGGCATGAAACTCGTCATTGCTGATCTGGATCAGGCGGCCCTCACCGCGGCCGTGGCCGAGTTTGAAAGCAAAGGGACGCCGGCGATTGGCGAGATCTGCGATGTTTCCCGTCTCGACGCGGTGCAGGTGCTGGCCGACCGGACCATGGAGACCTACGGCGCCGTGCACGTCCTGTGCAACAACGCTGGCGTCGGCATTCCCACCTCGGCGCGCACGATGAAACTCGAGGATTGGAAGTGGATCATCGATGTCGACCTGTGGGGCCCGATCTATGGTGTCAAGGTCTTTGCGCCGCTGATCGAGGCGCAGGAAGAAGGCCACATCAACACCACGTCGTCCATGGCCGGGCTGATCGCGGCGCAGATGATGGGTGCCTACAATGTCGCAAAGCACGGTGTGATCGCGCTGATGGCGTCGCTCGAGCGCGAACTACGTGCAAAGGAGAGTCGCGTTCACGCCTCGGTGCTCTGCCCCGGCCCCATCAACACCAACATCAGCCGCCACTCCGTGCAGTATCGTCCAGGGGGCGCAAAGCCGAAGGCAGACGGTGAGAGCGCAGGCAAGCTGGCCGGCAACATCCAGGCTGCACTCGAACGTGGGATGCATCCGGATGCGGTGGGAGAACTCGTCGCAACGGCGATCGCCGAGCGCAAGTTCTGGATCCTCACGCATCCACGCTGGGCCAAGGGCGTACAGAACCAGCTGGATGCGCTGCGCGAAGATCAGTCCCTGACCCGCGCCTGACCGCGGGAGAATGGGGCTAGCTGCTGGTGAGTTCAAGTTGCGAGAGAAAACAAGGAGCTGATTTGCCTTATCAGTCTGGATTCCGCCCAGGACTCTTCAAGGGTCAAACCATCTTTATCCCTGGCGGTGGTGGAGGGATCGGGCGATGCATTGCTCACGAATTGGCCAGCCTCGGTGCTGAGGTCGTTCTGGCCGGTCGGACCATGGAAAAACTTGAGCGCACACGCAGCGAGATCGCCGAAGACGGCGGTGTGGTCCTGGGTTGTTACACGGCTGAACTGCGTGATGAACCGGCGGTCGTCTCTTTGGTCGGTGAGATCATCAATCGACATGGTCCCGTGCATGGACTCGTCAACGCAGCAGGAGGTCAGTTCCCCGCGAAGCTCGAGGATCTCAGCCTCAACGGCTGGAACGCCGTACTGAACAACAATCTTACGAGTTATTTCCTGGTGGCCCGTGAGATTTACAGGCAGTGCATGCGCGATCGCGGTGGCAGCGTCGTCAACATCGGCGCCAACCATCTGAATGGAATGCCAGGCATGGGACACAATGGCGCAGCTCGGGCCGGCCTGTCGAACTTCACGTGCACGGCGGCCAGTGAATGGGGGCGCAATGGTGTTCGAGTGAATTGTGTCATTCCTGGCTTCATTGCAACGACGGGACTGGATCGTTACCCGGAACACGACTGGCCCGCGTTGGTTGGTGTCAATCGGGAAGTGCCGCTCGGTCGACACGGCACGGCAGCCGAGATCTCGGCCATGGCGGTATTTCTGTTGTCCGATATGGCGGCCTATGTCACCGGTGCAGACTTTCGTGTCGACGGTGGTGTCAACAACGGTGCCAGCAGTTTTGTATTCAAGCCCGGTGAAGCGCGCAACGTGAAAACGTTCAATGGTTTTCATCGGGATGAAAAACCGAAGATCCTGCGCTGATTGTGGCAATAGATGGTCAAACGGACTAGGAGTCTGCGCGGCAGAAGGCGGCGGCGCGAGGCGAGTGTCAATTCGAGACCGATTTTTCGTTCGTTTGAGGCTAGTAGTGGGCGCTACATGCCGAAAACGAACAAAAAATCCGGCCGAAGTGGCGCCGCCACTGCCCGTTGATCTTCTGCCGCGCAGACTCCTAGCCCGGTCCATTCATGAATCTTCTGCTGCGGCTGCCGATAGACGCGAAAACACAGCGCGTGCTCCTTCCAGGTGCTCGCCGTACTGTTAGCACGACTGCGCGCCTTCCAGTGCGCGCCACACTGTCTTTTCGCGCATCTCGTCATTTTCCCGCACCTTGTCAGGGGCGACGAACCTTCATGAATAATCCGGGCCAGGAAACTCCCCACATCAGCGTTCCCGGAATTCAGCACTTCGCTCAGTCTCAAACGCGGTAGATGCGAGCCGCGGTGCCATAGAACATCGCGTCTTTTTCAGCTTCCGTAAACCCTGCTGCAATCTTTTTGAGACCGTTCCACAACACGGGATAGCTGATCGAAAGCTTGTCCACCGGGAAATTGCTCTCGAACATGCACCGCTGTGGACCAAAACACTCGATGGTGTGGAGGTAATAGTCACGTTGCGCCTTCACGAATTCGTCAGAAGTGGGTGGAGTTTCGCGCAGGTCCCAGCCAAACCCGTTGTCGGGCATGGCCATGCCTCCAAGCTTGGCCACCACGTTCGGGCATTTTGCGATCTCGGCCATATCCGCCTGCCATTCCTGGAAAACCTCCTGACGCCGGTTTGCGTAGGCGCCGGCGCCCAGGGGTGTTCCGAAGTGATCCAGGATCATGGTCGTTTCCGGCACTGCGCGAGCCAGTGCCAGGAAATCCTTGTTCTGGTGATAGAAGTGCCAGGTATCATAGGTGTAGCCCATCGTTCCCAGCTGGCGAACGCCAGCGCGAAATTCTTCACGTGCGTAGAGACCTGGTCCACGCGCGCCGCCGTTGCTGAGTGTCCCGGTGCTGTCGTGTGGACCGGCATGTCTGATCCCACGAAACAGTCCTTGTCCTGCGGTGTTGTGTGCCTCAAGCGCTTCTGCAATCTCGTTCTTGCCCTGGGTCAGATTGACAAAACTGACAATGCCGGCGATGCGCGTCTTGCCGGTCGCACGAGCACTGGCCTGAGCATTTGCAGCGACATACTCGGTTTCTCCGACCGGTTTGAGATGTGCCGACCCTTCCGTGCGATAACTCGCCCCGCAGTCGATGAATACCGTCTTCTCGATGTTGTGGCCGGTCTGTGTGTCGGACCAAAGGTCTTCGAGTGTGTAGATCCCCCATCGAGTGCTGGTTGGCCACAGGTGATGGTGTGGGTCGATGATGCGTCGAGCCGGGTCAATGATGGGTTCGTTGACCAGTGCGCGCCACGCGTCGCTGCCAGGTGTCGGCATGAAATAATCCTTGGCTGGAAGTTTTCGGGAATCAGGCTGCTGCAGTCAGCGGATCCTGCTGCAGTTCAATGGTGTTGCCTGCTGGATCGGCTATCCAGACGATGTGCCCTACATCGCCGGTCATTTCGCGCATTTCGATACCAGCCTGTTTGATCTCGGCGATGGCGGTGGCCAGGTCGTCCACAAACCAGGAGACGTGGGTATTCACCGGTTCGCGCGGTGCGCCTGTTTTCTCCACGCCGATGATGTGCATCTGGACGCCAGCCTGTTCCAGCCAGAAACCGCGATCCGAACCCATCACCGTGGGCCGGCCGGGAAATGTTATGGGTACCTCAGGCAGGCCCAGCAGTCTGGTGTAAAAATCCCGTGCTTCGGCGCCAACTCCGGCGACGTTGTAAGCCACGTGGTTCATGCGAGTGATTTTCATGATTCTCCGCTCCCCTGTTGCGTCAACTGATGTCGTCAAGCTTACTCCGGATTGTCGCCCAGTCTATTCAGGAAGCTTATGCCGCGCAGGCTCCTGGCCACGATCAACACCAATCTGAACGCCGTTTTCATGAGCATGAAGTTCGACATTCCGGGATGCTCGCGAGCGGTGGCGGCGCTCCGCGCTCCTCGCTCCTTCCAAAGAAAGAGAGCCTTACGGAAAATGGTGCTGCATCCTTGCACTACAAGGCAACTCTGATAAACCAGAGTTTCCCTGACCCATGACACTGGCGAGTCGTTGAATCCGAGAACGACAGCACGATTTGTACGATGCTGGCGCAACTCAATTGAAATCTCCGCCCTGCTGTGGATACTCGGATCGGGGAAGAGAACACGACCAGGACCCGACAAACTGGATTCAGGACTGAAGTTGAAGATATGCGAATCGGGCAACGTCTGAACATCGTCCGTGCTGGCGCCACCCTGACGCTCGTCTGTCTGTCGATGGGCGCAGCCAGTATTGGGCCAGCGGATGGGGGAGGCAGTGCAGTCTTCAGCGACGGTAGCCAGGCACAACTGCGCAGGGTCTTCACTTACAAACAGGAAGATGGGGTACCCGTCTTTACGGACAAGGTGCCGTTGAATCAGAAGTTTGAAGTTATGGAGTTCGCCTGCTACGCGTGTGACCCGCAGTCAAAGGTCGATTGGCGAGCGACTCGTTTACACACGGACAAGTACGCTGATCTGATTGTTTCAGCCGCCAGGGATTACGACGTTGATGTGGCGTTGATCCGGGCGATCATCCATGCAGAGTCAGGCTTCAACCCTTCAGCGCGATCAAACAAGGGGGCTACCGGCCTGATGCAGTTGATGCCTGGAACGGCAGCCGATATGGGCGTCGTCGACATCAATGCCGTTGAAGACAACATCGAAGGTGGCGTGAAATACCTGGCGATGTTGCTGGGGCAGTACAAGGGCGATATCACGCTGGCGACCGCGGCCTACAACTCAGGCCCTGCCAACGTGGACAAGTACGGCGGTATCCCTCCATTTGCAGAAACGCAAACCTATGTCGAGCGCGTTAAAATCCTGCATGGGCGCTATAAGGCGGTGGGTTAGCATCACTTCGGTGTTTACTTGCGTGTTAGTCGAGGTTTGACCGGCTTGTAGTGCGTCGATCAGCGATGCGTTCGCCAGACCCGGGCGACACCAATCTACTCAGGCATGTGAATCTTGGAGATCGGACACGACATCAGAGCAGCATTCCGTGAGCAGGCACGGGCCTGCAGGGAATTGGGCTCTCCCTTCACGTCGAAGTTGTGTGACCTGTTTGCCACGCGTCTCCAACCCGGTGATCCCATTGCAGACCAGTTGCTTCAGTGGCGTGCTACGAAGTCTGCCAGTCAGCCGCTGATCGCACTTCGTGTTGCCGGTGCCCTGCATGGCCTCGTGCTGGAAAAACGGTGCGTTGCCCTGACACAAGTTTACCCCCCGGCAGAATGCTCAGATGAACTGGTGTGGCAGGGTATTGCAGACGCCATGCACACGCACGCCACTTATATTCTTGATCGACTGACCAGCGCTCCCCAGACCAATGAAGTCAGGCGCGCCGCCATTCTCGTTCCCGGTTTTCTGGAGATTGCGCTGTGTACGGGGCTGCCACTGTCCCTTTCGGAGATTGGTGCCAGCGCCGGACTTAATCTGCTATGGGATCAGTTTGGCTACACGTTGGGTGACCTCTCGTGGGGAAATCTTGCCTCTCCAGTACAGTTGGCGCCGGTGTGGCATGGCTCGGCGGTGGCGGATCAGGTAGTTGAAGTCCGGGAGCGCAGCGGATGCGATCTGAACCCGATCGACGTCAATCGCCACGAGGATCGACTGCGCCTGCTGTCATACATCTGGGCGGACCAGACCGATCGTTTTGATCGCACCAGCGCCGCTATCGATCTCGCACAACGCCCAAGGATTCGTGTGGAGGCCGCGGACGTACTCACCTGGCTGCCCGCTCGCCTGACCCGAAACTGGTCGGGCAGTGCGCACGTCCTCTACCACACCATTGTCTGGCAGTATTTTCCCGAAGCAGTGCAACGCGCAGCTCTGCAGATGATCACACAAGCGGGCGAACGGACTTCGGCATCGGCGCCGCTGGCGTGGTTGCGATTCGAGGCAGATGATGTCACACCCGGTGCGGGGCTGAGGCTTACCCTATGGCCAGGGGGTGTCGAGAAGCAGGTGGCGCGCGCCGATTTTCATGGACGCTGGATCGATTGGCGAGGCTGGTAGTCGTACACATGTCAGACAAGTGGAGAGCAGGCGATTCATGAGTATTGCAGAACATTTGATGCGACTCGAAGGTGACTGGATTGCCATCAATCGTCTGTGGATGATGCCTGGCGAGTCGCCTGTTGAATCCGAGTGTCTGGCGGTGGTCGCACTTGCTGCCAACCGGAAGTTCCTGCACATCGCCTATACCTGGGAACACGACGGTCAGCAGGAAGGGCTTCTGCTGATCGGCAAGGCGTCAAGCACGGACGAAGTCACCGCGGCCTGGATCGATTCTTGGCACAACGGTGATCGGGTGATGCACTGCACCGGTGAACTTACCGCCGAGAAGGAGTTGTCTGCACGTGCGGCCTATCCGGCACCCGCCGGACCGGATTGGGGATGGCGCATCGTGATTCAGTCCGATGCTGATCCGGATCACTGGACGCTCGTCATGTACAACATCACACCCGATGATGAAGAGCATCTTGCTGTCGAGGCGAGGTTTACCCGGGTAAGTGAAGATGACTGATCGCAAGACGCTCTTGCGCCAATTCAAGCGTTCGTACAAGGCAACCCCGCGACCTGCGGGAGTATTTGTTGCTCGGCACCGTCCAACCGGCCGTTTATTGGTCGGGCGCAGCGCAGATCTGACCGCGATCCTCAATCGCCATCGCGCAGAACTGAAAATGGGGTTGCATCCCGTCAAGGCGCTCCAGGAAGACTGGAATGCGGGTACCGAGGATGCGTTTGAGTTCGAAGCACTCGATACGCTGTTGCCACCCGAGTCCGACACGAACTGGAAGCCGGAGGACGATCTGCGCACGCTCGAATCGTTGTGGTTTGAAAAACTGAAGAGTGAAAGGGTGCCGCTCTACACTGATCGTCCAAAAAAATAGTGGGCTGGATCATCTGCAAAAAAACCTGGTTGCGGCTCCGTGAGACGTTTGCTGCTCCCTGAAAACGCCTATCAGTCCAGCGAGCCGACAATCGACTTTCTCTGACTGAGCTCGATCCAGTTGCCATCGGGGTCGCGCACGAAGGAGATGTGGGCAACCTCACCGAGCCTTCGAGGTGCGGAGCCTTCACGACCACCGCTCGCCAGCACATGTGCATGTGCTTTCAGGACATCGAAGATCTGCAGCGTCATGTAAC
>Ga0105050_10000582_pt1 | contig 56115 bp, 51 predicted proteins | sample FRY01_FD_78088 | JGI IMG/M metagenome (GOLD analysis project Ga0105050, IMG submission 78088) | Freshwater microbial communities from Lake Fryxell liftoff mats and glacier meltwater in Antarctica - FRY-01 | ecosystem: Environmental > Aquatic > Freshwater > Ice > Glacier meltwater ...
GAACGATGATGGCAGCAATGATTGCGACCGGGTCAACTTCCCAACATTGTCAGCCGCTGGCTACGTGAAAAAGAGTTTATCTTTGAAATGACTGTCCATTTGAGGTTGACACCTTCCGTGGGTGGATTGATCCCTGCTTTGTATGCAAGACAACTGGCAATGAATACAGCTACACTAAACTCTGGACTCTAAATCCAAGTGCTACTGATAACGGGGGGACATTGGCTTGGCGCCACACCCTCATTTAGCATCGATAGCGCCTTATTAGCGGTATGCTTGCCGTTATCCATAAACCAAATGTTGTGCTGATCAATGACGGGATCCCAGCCGTAGCTTTGCCCCGGATTTTGGAGGGAGTTGTCGAGATAGTTAAGAGCCCAGTCGCTATCGCGCTCCAATGTTTTGCTGGCACTATTAAAGTGATAACGGAGAATGGTGGCAACACCCGTGACATACACGGTGTTCACCACCGCGCCTAACCTGGAGATTGACGGTTCTGGCATCTCGATAGCATGACTTATGGTCAGGGTATCGGGATCAATGAGGAGTAATTGTGTTTGGCCGTCTTCGGCAATCGGTTTGGTAACGAGATAGCCGCTATCCAGAATCACGTGGGAGTTATACGGTAAGTTTTGCGGTAGTTTTAAACTGTTGATGCATTCGCAGTCGAGGTTTAAGCGATGCATGTAACGGCCAAAAGTCACATAGAGATCACCGTTGCGATGAATGGCAAAACCTCCTGGCCAAAGCGGACCGCCGGCAAGTTTGGGAGACTTTTTAAGAGGCGCCAATGTTTGCGGATCAATTTTTTCAATGTAAGAGTGGCAGTCAAATCCCAAGCCTCTTCGCAGAGTATCGTGGTGCGTGAGATACACTTCGCCGGGGTCTCTCAACAGCACCATATTGCCCATCATCAGCCGCCGACTGACTACCTTAATCTGATCAGTCACTAGAATATTTAAGCCGCTAATAGCGGTTGGCATTTGCAACCGCTCAGGGCCGCCATCTTCACAAGACCAATGACTATTGTAGTATCCGCTGGCAACACCATTGCGGTTGGTAATACGAGCACCCACGCTATTGAACTCGTACCCGGAGCCTGATAAACCAGATCAACACAACCAGCAATAAAAGAGGCGGCGCGATTAAGTAGAACCAATACACGCTAAAAAGTTTTTTATAGGTGTTGAGCATAATCTGTTCCACAGAATCATAGCCCTCAGGCATGGTCTGCACGCCGCGCGTCACTGCGTACTGCTGGTAGTCGGCGAGCAATGTGCTGAAGACGACCGGCTGGGCTTCCGCTAGATCATTGGTTTCACCGGGGTCTTTGTGCAGATTATACAAGCGCCAAACACCGTCTCCATGCGGAGGCATATTACGCGCCAATTTATACTGGCCCTTAAAGAGCGCGGCATTACCCGCCACTTCCAGACCAACGGCTTCTCCAGGGCCATAGGTGTGTTCGCTAATACCGTTTAGCACCGGTTTTAAGCTGCGGCCGGTAATGGCGACATCGCTTTTATTCAGCGACGAAGGCAGGCCGAGATAATCCAGTATGGTCGGCGTGATATCGGTGACCATAGCCAGCGACGATTGCATTTTGCCTTGGGGTATCGCCGGCCCTGCAATAATCAGCGGCACGCGAATCCCGCCATCACTGCTATAAAATTTAAACATCTTGTTAGGCGACGCTGCCGCGGATGCCCACTCTGGACCTATCGAAACCAAGCTGCCCTTCTCACCCATGCTATCAATGTCACTATTGTAGCCACTGACTGCTTTCCACAATCCTATGCCGGGGGCATTAACAACATCGTTAAACTCAGGGCCGTTATCGGACGTGACCACAAACAGGGTATTTTCCAATTGGCCGCTCTGCTCAAGCCAGTTGATAAGCCGCCCGATATGATGGTCCATAGCTTCGAGCATACCGGCATTGACGGCCATGGCTTTGGCATAAAAACGCCGCTCTTCATCACTTAGCTTTTGCCAATCGCGCAGCCCTTCTGGCATCGCGGCCAAGGCGGCATCAGCGGGAATGAGACCGAGTTGTTTGGCTTTTTGCCAACGCTCCTCGCGCAATACATGCCAACCCTGGTCGTAAACCCCGTCGTAGTGTTCGGTGAATTCTCTTGGCGCTTGAATGGGAATATGAATGGCTTGAAAAGCTAAATAGGCAAAGAAGGGTTGTGCGCTTTTATCTGCAGTTTTGTTATCGTCATCAATATAGTCGATCATTTTATCGACGATAAAAGCCGAGGAGTAAAAATCGTCTGGCAAGGTGGCGGGGTGATCATCTTCATACCAGGGCGCCGCGGTGTAATACGGCATATACGGCTTTTGTTCCCAGTTATCTGCACCAGAGGCATCTAAAGCAAAAGAGCGGTCGAAGCCGTGACTGACCGGCAAGTCTTGCACTCGTCGTCCCATATGCCATTTGCCCGTCATATACGTTCGGTAGCCCGCCGCCCGCAAATGATCCGCTATGGTTTTTACGCCCGGCTCAAGGGCTAGCGAGTAACCGGGTTTACCTTCATGTTCGGTGGGTATCACTTCCGGGATTGTCGCCACCCCGGTGAGATGATTATCAACACCCGTCAGCAACATCGCGCGCGACGGCGCGCAAAGCGGCGATGTTCGGTAATTACTGAAACGAACGCCCTGGTCAGCCAAGCGTTGAATGCTGGGCATACGCGCTTCACCGCCATAGGGCTCAAAGTCCATCAAGCCGGCATCATCAACAAGAATCACGACAATATTTGGTGGGGTTGATGGCGCCAACTTTGCAAGTGCAGGGGTAGTCGTTAGCAGGAGACCAAACAGTGCAATGGCAAATACCGGGAAAACCAGCCTGTCATTAATCCTATTATTTTTAGATTCGATACTCATTGCGACTCTCTTCAAAAAAATTGACTTAACATATGCCAATATACCCAATCTTTTAGTTGATTGATAGCGCGCCACGTTTAGCAAAAAAGCGGCGAACTGATAACAGCTCGCCTTTTTTTTCACGAGCTAAAAATTAGCCGATAACTAATATCTTCCCATCTCGGCCACCCTCGGCCGCTGCCGCAACAGCATGCTTAATATCCCTCACCGGATACTTAGCATGTATTGTAGTTTGCAGCTTGCCTTCCACAATGTACTGGGTGATTTGACCAAATACCGCCATTTGCTTTTCTGGGGTGGCGTTGCGGAACCAGCGGGCCAACCAGAAGCCTTTTAGAGTCACATCGCGGAACACAAAGGGTGTTGCCGAAACCTGACAGGGCTCACCGCTCATTAAACCGTAATTGACCAGTGTGCCACCCATCGCAACCGAGGCAGCCAATCTGTCTGTAGCGGTGCCACCTATGGCATCAAAGGCTAGCTTGGGCAATTATCACCGGTGGCGCTGGCAACTTCTTTGGCAAGTTTGGGACCGTCTACTAAAACGACATCTGCACCCAGTGTGAGGCAGGCGCCAAAGTAAGACCAGGGGCTGCGAAACGCAAAATACAGATCCACTTCGTGAGTCGACATAGTTTGGCTCCCTAAGTTAAGAACGAGTACACAGTCTACCTACATTCCTTACGGACTAGTTTGGCGTATAAACATATTCGTCGCCCGCAACAAATTTCTCGGCCTTGGTCTTATCGATCCTCATGCAGAATGGGAGATTGCCGGGTATAGTGGGCCCCTCGAACTGGCCTGATGGGCTGCCAGCTACGCGCTGAGCTCTTGCACTTTGTCGGCGCGAGGAACCCGGCAATCTGTAATTCGTTGAGCTCGAGTGCGTTGTGGTATTCCATTGGTTTTTCTCTTTACCGATTGTAGCGGGCATCTTGAAGCTCATGGCTTGCTCGCCATTCATTTGGACCTTTTAAGCATCATTGTCACGAACAACTCCCGCGAAATACGTTGAATCACATCTCCAATTTTTCCATCTCTGCCCAATACAATAAGGCCTTTGTTTCTATTCATGGCTTGCAACGTTTTTTCAGCAACAAACTCCGGAGTTAAGGTCGCTTTTTCAAACGCTCTTTTCACCTTTTTATGTCCGCCTGGATTATCCATGCGCCCAAACAATTGAACGGTTTCCGCGATAGGCGTTTTCACAAACGTTGGGCAAACTGTGGTGACGCCAATATGAGCTGGGGCCAGTTCCAGTCTTAAACAATTGCCTAAGGAGATAACCGCCGCTTTTGTCGCGCCATACGCGGCCATACCAGGAAAGGCCAAAATGCCGGAAGCAGAAGCAATGTTAACTATGTGTCGGTCTTCTTTGTCGTTGCGTCCCTGAGCCTCCATGGCTGGGGTCAGTTGTTGCAATAAGCCCATCAGGCCACGTACATTAAGGCTGTATAAACGCTCCCATTCTTCCATTGGAGTGTCGACTATAAAACCTGCGCTGACCATGCCGGCATTGTTTACCACGATATCGGCACACGGAGCTAGCTCCGCCACTTTATCCGCAATACGCTTTACACCTTCTGGCTGACTTAGATCAGCACTTAAGGTCTCAATGGCATGTTCACTAAAAACGGACAGCTTATCAGCCGCATCGGCCAGATTTTTTTCATTGCGGGCTACAATTAAAATTTGCGCGCCTTTTTCTGCCAGTGTCTGCGCAATGGCATAACCAATACCGCTGCTACCGCCGGTAATTACCGCTAATTTTCCGCTAAGATTTTCAGTCTTCATAGTGTAATCACCACTTCACTACCGTCTCATGCAATAACCAATGTGGCGACACCTGCATCATTTGCCAGCTCGGCGGGTTCAGCCAGATCGATATGGTAGGTTTGTATGTCCCGAAAGATTTTTTCAAGTCGGGCGTCGGAGACTCTGCCAGCCGAGCATTCGGTATCGTCGATGACCGACGTATTGATGACCTCTGAGACGAGGATATCGGTTGCGAAAGCCATCGGCGCGGCGCGTATGGCCTCGATTAAAAGAGTCTTGCGAATCATCATCTTTCCTTTTTTTACGCGTTCAACGCACGCGCAGTCAGTTTCCCAAGCTGGGACATATGGACCTCATCCGGGCCATCGGCAATGCGCGAGAAGCGCGCCAAAGTGAATACCTGCGGAATGAGGGTGTCCTGACAAACACCCATGCCACCGAACACCTGCATGGCACGGTCGGCTACCTGCTGCGCCATGTTCGGGGCAACAATCTTGACCATGCTGATATAGGGGATCGCCGCCTTCATACCCTGGGTGTCCATCACGTGAGCAGCCTGCAGGGTCAGCAGTCGCGCCTGCTCGATATCACAGCGGCAACGGGCAATCTCGTGCTGCACGCTGGTTTTCTTGATCAGTGGTTCGCCAAAGGCCACACGCTCCTGAGCGCGAGCGCACATTAATTCAAGGCAGCGCTGCGCCAACCCCACCAGACCCATCGCGTACTGGAAGCGGCCCGGTCCGAGACGCCCCTGTGCAATCTCGAAACCGCAGCCCTCGCCCTTGATCATATTGCTCACTGGCACGCGTACATTATTGAAAAGCAACTCTGCTTCGCCGCCGGGTGAGTGCAGATTATCGAACACGCGCAATTGCCGCACCGTTTTCACCCCGGGCGTATCACGCGGCACTAAAATAGTGGAGTGCTGGCGGTGCCGTTCATTCTCAGGGTTGGATTTACCCATCACCAACATAATTTTGCAGCGCGGGTTTAGTGCCCCCGTGGTCCACCACTTGCGACCATTGAGTACGTACTCATCACCATCGCGCTTTATTTCCAATTCCATATTGGTCGCGTCTGAAGATGCTACCTGTGGTTCGGTCATGGCGTAGGCACTGCGAATTTCACCTGCCAGCAGTGGCTGTAACCAATACTCCTGTTGCGCTTGCGTACCGTACTTAGCCAACACTTCCATATTGCCGCGGTCCGGGGCGTTGCAGTTGAACACACCCTGCCCCCAGGTCACCTTGCTCATAGTCTCGAACAAGGGCGCGATTTCCACGTTGGTCAGGCCAGGACTCCAGGGCTTGTACTCATGCGGCAGAAACAAGTTCCACAGGCCCTCGGCTTTGGCGCGCTCTCGAAGCTCGTCGTACCAGAGCGGCGTTACCCAGAGATTGTTCTGGTCCAGGCACCATTCCTCCCAGTCGTGTTCCCGCGGATAAATATGCTCTGCCATGAACACCTCAAGTTTGGCGTTCAGCTCTTTTACCCTGTCATTGATTTCAAATCCCATCACTCGCTCTCCTCGGCCAAGCGTATTGGGCGGCCAACCTACTCACCACCTCGTAAAATCTGTTCATTGTGTCCTGCACGATATCCACAGCACTGCGCACTCATATATAAATTCTCTAACGATGTAATGCCGGCTCTCAGCCCGGCGACAACATGGTCTCTACACCGGTGCCAGCAAGCAGGGCGTCGACCTGCGCACGGTCTGCATCGCCAAGGGCGCTGTAACGTTCATTGGTCCACTGCAGGCACTTGGCTTGATAGGGGAAGGTTTGCTGGTTCCAGGGAGCGCCGTCGATTTCCGCTTCCCAGGTTTTCTCGCCGGCCTGCGCGGCGCGGGCGTTTGCCAATTGCGCCGGGGCATAGCCGCGGCCAATTTCTGCCATCAGGCCGCGCAGGCTTTCTGGCTGATTCTTGAGCTCAACCCAATCACTCTCAGAGGGTTCCAAGCCACTCTGGTCGTACATCTGATCCACCCAGGCCACGGTGCGCGGCGAGACTTCATGGGCGATGGCGCGAGGTGTCGGGTCAAATCCCACCAACTGGGTCAACTGGCCGTGGAGCCCGAAGTCACCCGCCGCCGGGCGATTCCCCAACATGAACTTCTGGTTAGCCAGATGGTTTTCCATGGCAGCGAGGAAGCGTCGATAGCTGGCATCGATCACCGGGGCGGTGGTGTCATTGGAGCCGACCACATAAAGACGACTGATTTGGCGCTCTGAAAAAAATTTCTTGAGCTGCTCAAGGGCATCTTTCGCCAAGCTCACATCCATACCCAAGGGCAACAGCGTTCCGGCGTTATCCGCATCCACTTGTGGGTACCAGCGGTAGTGAAACATATATTTGGTGCACCACTCGTCGGCAAAATCCTCGATCAGGTAATCGATAAAGGCCAGCGCCGGGTTTTGCGGCAGTACCGAGCGACCCGGATACATGCCTTCAAGGCGACGGATAATGGGCGTGGAATCGCACTGCGCTTTTATGCCGTCCTCTGCCTCGAACAAAAAGGTGGGCATTAAAACCGGCTTGGGTCTATCTATGCCTAGGGCATCGCACACCGGCTCTACCTGCCCCCAGGTTACCGCGTAAGGCACTCGCCGGTAGCGCAATAGGGCCACCATTTTTTGTGTATAGGGGGAAGCCGTGCCACCCACTAAACGAATCGGTTCCTGTTTCGTCATAGGTACTACTCCTGATCACCGCAATATAGAGACGGCTGGATCACATCCAGCAAAGCTCAAATATATTGACACAATAAGTGTCAATATGTAAACCTGTCTTCAGCAGATTCAGGAAAATGCTCACGCGAAGGCTCAGCCCCGCGGCAAGGAGAGACTGTGTACAGAGGTGAATACCAACTCATCGGCAGCGAGATGAGCTTTTTTACGCGCAAGCTGGAAGCCCAGCTGCGCTTTCAGCAGATACCGTGGCGCTACCTGTTCAAGACCGAGGAACGCAAGGCTGAACTGGAGGCCAAAGCCGGCACCCCGTTCGTTCCCCTGCTGATGACGCCCGATAAGTGGCTCATCTACGACACCATCGCCATTGGCCCGATGCTCAGCGACCGCTTTGGGGAACGCGCAGTCATTCCCGAAACACCCCTGCAACGCGCCTGCTGCTTCATGCTGGAGGACGCTTTCAATCACTGGCTGGGCCGGGTATGCGTACACTCCCGCTGGTGTTACCCGGACAATGTCGCCTGGGTTGGCCCGCGCTTTGGCGCCAATATGATGCTGGATCGCTCCATCGACAAACCCTTCTCACCCGAAGAACTGAAGCGACTGGCTCCCATCGGCCCTATGATGTACGAGGGCTTTGGCAAAAATGTGTGCGAAGTTAACGGCGCGGGACCGGAGGAATCCGCTGCTGTGCAAGCCGATTTCAAGAACATGCTGAGCGCACTGGCAGTGCACTTCGCCGCCAACGACTTCCTTCTGGGCGACCGGCCCTGCCTCGCTGACTTCGCCCTGGCCGGAGCCAGCAAGGCCCACTTTGTGTGCGACCCGCAGCCGGAAAGCTGGCTGGGCGAGCATCGCAGCATGCTGCATCATTACACCGCTCAATTCTTCAGCGACTGGCAGGATGAGCTCGCGCCCTGGCCCGCGGACGACAGCGTGCCTGATACCCTGTCGACCGTGCTGGACTACCTGCAGGGTAGCTACTATAAGTCGGCTACAGCCAATATTGCCGCCGGCCTTGCCGGAGAGAAGTACTACGAGTTCGACTATGGCTTTGGCGGCACCCGGGCCCGTACCCAGAGGCGCCTGAACCTGGCTAGGCTGCACGTGCAGGATGAACTGCTGCGCGCAGGCGCGGCGGAGGATACCAGTGTAAAGACACTGTTCGCCGGGCGCGGCATTATTGAGCACTATCTCAGCTGATTGCCTTATCGAAATCGGCACCAGTCGCACCCCACAACAATGAGAAATTCTTATGTCTACTCGCGTAAAACTCTGGCTGTTCCCAGCTCTGCTCTATGCGATTTTCGTCTTCTGGTACACCGACTTTGGCGGCCCACTGAGTAATGAAGAAGTTGATGAATTCATCGAGGTGATGACTGGCAATGGTGTCGCCCCGGAGCGGGTGGATTACTACGCCAAATTCCTGCGCAATGACAGCGGCCGCCAGTTCCTGATGGTCAACAATCTCGACATGAATGAAAATCCCCCCGCCTTGGAGGGCGCCCCGGCCAATGCCGATGCTGATACCCTCATGGGCCTGTACATGAAACACATGATTCCGCAGTTGCTAAAACGCGCCTGCCACCCCGTCCTCATGGGACCTGCCGTGTACTCGGCGATCGACATTACGGGCATTGAGGGCGCCGAGCAGTGGACGGATGCCGCTCTGTTACGCTACCGCAGTCGGCGTTCATTTATGGAGATCATCAGCAATCCTGCAATTCTTGGCCCCCATGACTTCAAGCTAGCAGCACTGGACAAGACCATTGCCTATCCAATGGAAACCGATCTGTACCTGAGCGACCCGAGGCTACTGCTGGGTTTGATACTGCTGACCTTGACCGCAGTGATTGATAGCTGGAGGGTTTCGAGAAATCGGGGTCAGCACACAGGTTCATAATAGTGGTCTTCCGCCAGTGATAAGTGTACAATCAAGGAGAATAAAAATGATCAAGATATATGGCGTGCACGGCTATCCGTTCGTCCGCACGGGACTTACCGCACTGGATTTCAAGAATATTCCCTACGAGATCGGCTCGCAGATGCCGTTCTCCGGCGACAAGAAATACCTTAACATCAACGCGCTGTGGTGGGACTAATGCCGGAGTTGGAAAAGGCAGCACATCGTCTGAGTGATATTCACGCGCCATACCAGATTTACAAGTCGGATATCTCCTACTTCAGCGGCAAGCTGGAAGCCTACCTGCGCTACAAGGCAATACCGCACAGCACGGTTGATGCCAATATGAAAAACATGCGTGCCGTGGCAGAAAATACCGGCTACAAAAAAATGCCCGCGGTGCAGACGGCCGATGACAAATGGCTGTTCGATACCACACCCATGTTGCAGTGGTTCGAACAGCGCTACCCGCAGGCGCCGATACTGCCGCAGGATCCCGCCCTGCGGTTTATCGCCCTGCTGCTGGAAGACTATGGCGATGAATGGCTGTGGCGCCCAGCCATGTGGTGGCGCTGGCAACCCCGCGCCTCCCGTTGGGCGCTAGGCTGGCGCATCGCATCGGAGATGGCACATCCAGCGTTAGGCAGGCCACTGGGATTTCTGTTCGGTCGCCGCCAGTTAAAGGAATGGCTTTGGGACGACGGCGTCACCCGGGAAAATGCGGGGGATGTGCGTGACATGCTGCTCAGGGAGCTGGAGTTCTTGGAGCCCGTGTTAGCCGATCAACCCTACTTGCTGGGCAGCCATCCGTCGGCGGCAGATTTCGGTTACTTCGGCCCGATGTTCCGTCACTTCGGCAATGACCCTGAGTCGGCCGAAGTCGTACGCAGGCGCGGGCCGAATACCTACGAGTGGCTGGCACGCCTGTGGAATGCCAAAATCGACAAGCTACCAGCGGCGCAACACTGGGTTTGGCCACAGAGTGACTACTGGGCCCCTCTGCTGGAACGCATCGCCAGGGACTACCTGCCCTACCTGCACCAGAACGCAGTGGCATTTCGCAGCAACCAACAACGATTTGATTACCGTGGCAATACCTTCACTTTCAAGGGCACCAAAACCACCAACTATCGCGTGTACTGCCGCCAGATCTTGCAGCAAGAATTTAACGCGCTCAATGAACAGGACCAACATCGTATCAAGCAACTGTTTGAGCCCAGCGGTGGACTGGAGCCCCTGCATACCGATGGCATTATCGATTCCGGCATGGCCGACCATTTCGTACTGCCGCGTGATCCCGGATCAACACAGCGCCAAAAGCCCCGCCTCATGAAAACCCTGCTGGGCCAGCCCAGGAACTGACCTCCATCAGACTGAAATAGCGCGACATTTCGGTAGCGACACCATGATGCCTTGCTGACCGGTGATCTTATTGTCCGGCATGGCCTGCCAGAAGCGACCGATAGAGGCACCAACAAATTCGACTGCCATAACGACTTCTCGTGTACTTAGATCAAAAATAGTGAAGACTGTTTTTTTGTTGTGATTGTGCTCAAGGTTGCGGGTGACCATCATGCCATCGGACAACAGGCTCATACCGTTGTGAGCATGATCCACCGGCAGCTCTGCCATATTCTGCGGGGCCAATAGATTTCTTATAAAAACCTTGAGGGTCGATTTGATAATCTTGAAGCGTCATAGCTCAATCACCCGCTTATATAACGGTGATTGATAAACCACTTTCTCTCCGCTATAGGTGTTGTTCATATAAGCATGATAAATTTTAAATACTTCCAGACTTGAGGATATTTTTCTAGCACCTGTGTACCACTGTTTCTCCAACTTATGTTTTTCTATCAAGCTGCGGCATTGTTCCAACATGTCGGCATCCATAATGCCCTTGCGTATCTAATAGATATAGGAATCCGCCAGGTTGCTATAAAAGGTACCTTTAGGATTCCTTTTGAGGTATTTGACAAAGGTTTCTGGGCCGCCCTCACCATATATCCACCAGCGTGAAATTTTGTAGTGGTCAAAAACGTCTGATCTATTGGTAAGAACCGCATATTGCGGGGCCGGCCTATTTGGAATTGAACTGCAGAAATATCTGACGCATTAACAGCGTCTTTCAGAATCGGTAACTTTAACTGCTTAGCTCTTATATAAGCATCACGGGTTTTAGCCATTTTAGAGAGTGGTTTTTTAGGAATTAGCCTGACTTCTCTGGCTTTTGGAATCCAACTTAACAGAGGGAAATGTCGATCAAGCAAGTTCATAAAAATACCTTGATTTAGAGTTTAATAGATTTTGAAACGGTTGGCTCTTTTAGTTAGGCCAGTAAATATACTCGTCACCCTGTTGGAAGTGCTCCGCCAGGGTTTTATCGACCGCCACCGGCATTTCCGCCACGTAGGGATACAGTGGCTTGCGCGCCGACGTCTGGTGCGCATCCAGCAGCGCCCGCAGTTCCGCAAGTTTGTCCGGACGCGCTGCGGACAGGTTGCTCTGCTCGGTGGGATCGTCCGCCAGGTTGTAAAGCCAGATCTTGTCAGGGCGGTCAGACACTTGCAGTTTCCAGTCCCCGTGGCGCACCGCACGGTAATAGCCACTCTGCCAGAACAGGGTTTCGCGTGACCAGGTCGCAGCGCCGCCTCCTGTCGCCAGCGGCAGCAGGTTGAGGCCGTCGATAACCACACTCTGTGGCGCTTCAGCCCGCGCAGCCGCCGCCATGGTGGGCATCAAATCGATATGCGCAACGGGCGCTTCGATGCGGGTACCGGGCGCAATATGTGCAGGCCATCGCATGAAAATGGGCACGCGCAGCCCACCCTCGAAGTTTGTCAGCTTCCAGCCGCGATAGGGTGCGTTGATATCGGACAGCCCGATATAACCCGGCCCGCCGTTGTCACTGGAAAAGATCACGAGAGTATTCTCCACCAGGCCCTCCTCTTCCAGCGTTGCCATAATTCGTCCCACACTGCGGTCCAGCGCCCGGACCATCGCCGCGTAGACCCGCAGGCGGTGCGGCTTGATATCACCCACAGCCTCGTAATCCTCGCGGGTGGCCTGCAGCGGGGTATGCGTCCCCCAATGGGCGAGGTACAGGAAGAACGGCCTGTTCCGGTTGGCTTTGATCACCTTGATCGATTCATCCGTCCAGTAGTCGGTGAGGTACCCACCTGGCCGGAAACGAACATCACCGTCATTATTAAAAGAGGCCGCATAGTCCATGCGAGCCCACAGAAACTGATCAATAGGGTCGAAATCCAGCTTGGCATTGACCACGTCAGGGTCGTCTTCCGGCAGGTAGAGCCCACTGGTCATCAGCAGGCTGTCATCAAAACCCTGGTCATTGGGCGTAGAGCCCTTGTCTCGGCCGAGGTGCCACTTGCCGATATGCGCCGTGTAGTAGCCGCGCTCACGCAATACCTCGGCCACAGTCACCTCCGAACTGGGTAAGCCCTGCTGCTCATACGGTGGGGCTTCTGCTGCGCCCGCTTCGTTAAAGAGGCCAGTGGGCAGGCCGTTATCCAGACTGCTGCTAATCGCGGTAATCATGGGGCCCATGCCGGAGGGCGTGGGGGTGAACTCGAAGCCCGTGCGAGTGGGGTAGCGTCCGGTCATGATCATGGCGCGCGACGGTGCGCAGGTGGCATTGCCGGCATACGCCTGCTCGAAGACAGCACCCTTGGCAGCCAGCTGATCGATGTTTGGAGTTTTCACCCGACCACCGGCCACCCCGCCGCCGAACGTCGAAATGTCGTTGTAGCCAAGGTCATCGGCCAGGATCAGGATGATATTTGGGGGGCGGTCCGCCGGGCTTTCGGTGGCGTCCTGCGAGCCCTGCGCCCAGGGTACCTGCCGGTTGGGTTCGACCACAAACTCCTGTCCCGATTGGTATTTGACCACCGCCAGCATCAGGTCGATTCGGTTGAACCAGGCAAACCCGCCAATGACAGCGACGATCAGCATTAATGATAAAAGCGATTTTTTCAACATGACTCTGTCCCAGCGCAATCGAAGGAGAGCGGATTCCCGACAGAAAAGCAGTTGCGTCCCCTCTGTCCGACTGTAGGCAAACTGGATTGCCCACTTTATTAATGACATATATACTGCCATTATATTAAACCAAGGTAAACGGCATTACATTTAATATTCCGCCTGTGCTGCGTTAGCCCTGTTTCTAGTTTCAGGGAATAAGGAAACGTTCAGGCAAATCCGCGATGTAAGCCCGTAGTTTGAACTCAACCTATTGTGAGGCCGCAGCATGGAAGTAAAGAACAGCGTTAAGCCCAACGATGCGCAGATAAAGGGATTTTTTGAACCGGGCGCCACGGGCCCCATCTATATGGTGAACCTGCTGAAGTTCAAGGAAAAAGCTGAATACTCAGATGGCCGGGAAACCCAGCTGACCGGCGCCGAGGCGTATAAACTCTACAGCGAGGCAGTCTCAAATCTACTGCTGGAGTTTGGCGGCTGCGGCGCATTTTTCGCCGACGTAGAGCGGCTGATGCTGGGCGAGGTAGAGGAATTGTGGGACCAAGTGGCTATTGCCGTATACCCTTCCCGAACGGCTATGCTCGAAATGATGCAATCGCCAACCATGAAAGACATCTCCCAACATCGTGAAGCTGGGCTCGAAGGGCAGCTTAACATTGAAACCACTGCCGCCCAGGGAGCTTGGTTAGACAAGGCAAACTTATGAAACTGTGGTCTATCCCCAGTTTCAAGCGCCCGAACATTGTCGCCTAAAGGGTGACGCCACCGTCCACCACGACGCACTCACCACTGGTATAACTACTGGCGTCGGAAACCAAGTACAGCACAGTGCCTGCCATCTCGTCCGCTTCGGCGTGGCGTCCCATCGGTATCGAGGTAACAACGTGTTGGTAAATGTCTTCCTGATCGAACAGTGCGCCGGCAAATCTGGTTTTGGTCAGCCCCGGTAGCAATGCATTAACACGGATTCCAAGCGGGCCGCACTCCTTGGCAAAGGCTTTGGTCATGTTGACGACGGCCGCTTTGGAAATAGAGTAGATGCCCTGCATATCGCCCGGCTGAAGCGCGTTGACTGAAGCGGTGTTGACGATAGCGCCACCGCCCTGCTCCTTCATCAGTTTGCCCGCTTCTACCGACATGAAGAAGTAACCGCGAATATTCACTTCCACGGTTTTGTTGTACGCCGCCAGATCGGTGTCCAGGATATGGCCGAAGTAAGGATTGGTGGCCGCGTTGTTCACCATAATATCGAGGCGGCCGTGGCGCTCCCTGATCGTCGCAAAGGTGTTGGTAATATCCTCCATGCTGCCAACGTGACAGGCCAGCGCCTCGGCACTGCCGCCGCTTTCCAAAATGGCATCGGCAACGGCTTGGCAATCATCAATTTTGCGGCTGGACACGATGACGTGTGCGCCCTGTTCCGTCAGCAATTTTGCGATGGATTCTCCAATACCGCGGCTTGCGCCGGTTACAAGCGCGATCTTTCCGGTGAGATCAAATAGATTTGTAGCCATTTGAAGAGTCCTCTGGTCTCGTTGTGAAATGTCTAAAACTGTCCCAAAAAGAGCCGGCACATCTTGCCTGAAATTAAGTGTCTCAGACTATTTTGTGCGCTCTCTTACGTATTCTTTTTTCTTTCCGTCTGACTATGCGATGATTTCAAGTGCCATAGTCGCCAGTGGCTCCACGATGTCACCAACCTCGAGAGCCGATGCGTTGGACGCATTACCCTGGGTTGCGCGCTTGGCGACCCCTTGCGCGATTGCCGCCAATCGAAAGAAACTGAACGCCAGGAAGAAGTTCCAGTTGTCGATGCGATCGATGCCCCGGTACTGGCAGTAGCGCCCGACATATTCTTCCTCACTGGGCAGGCCGAGGCGCTCCAGATCGAGTCCGACGAGACCGGAGGGAGCCATTTGCGGTTGCTCTTTGGCCGGCAGGCGCATGGCCATACACTGATAGGCCAGATCTGCACACGGGTGCCCCAGCGTGGAAAGCTCCCAGTCCAGCACCGCAATTACCCGGCTGTTATCTTTGGCGTACATCAGGTTATCCAGTCGGAAGTCTCCATGCACCAACGCCACCTGACCATCGTCTGCGGGAAGATGCTTTTCCAGCCAGCCGATCAGCCGATCCATGGCGTCGTTCTTTTTCAGCTCTGATGCCCGGTACTGTCCGGTCCAACGCCCCACCTGCCGCTCAAAGTAGTTTCCCGGCCGGCCGTAATCTGACAACCCCACCGCTTCGATATCGATACTGTGTATGCCCGCGAGGGTTTGCGCCATCTGGTCATACATTGCTGTGCGGGTTTCGCGATTATCGATCTCCGCGAGCGCGGGGTTCCAATAGACATTGCCATCGCAGTATTTCATCAGGTAGAACATGGAGCCGATCACCGAGGGGTCCTCACACAGGTGATAGACCTCGGCGACAGGCACGTCCGTCCCATGAAGCGCAGCCAGAACCCGATACTCCCGGTCGACGGCGTGGGCAGACTTGAGCAACTTGCCCGGTGGCTGCCGGCGCAGTACATAGGTCCCGGAACCTGCATCTATTTTGAACGTTGGGTTTGACTGGCCACCGGGGAATTTACTGGCGCTCAGTGGCCCCTTGAACCCCGGCATATTGCGTTCCAGGTAGTCCGCCAGGACTGTCTCATCCAGCCTATCGACTGACGACATCACGACCCCTCGCCGTTGAAAAAAGCAATTCGCTTGCCTCTGGGTGCAGGCACTTTATATTCCTCGGGCAGGGTACAGATCCTGTCCATAACCGTGGTGCTACCGTCCGCGTAATCCCACACCAGTTGTTCGCCATCACGCCCCTGGCGGAGGTAGCGCTTCACCACCACCGGCCCCCAGCCGAAGACGTGGAAGTTGAGCACACCGTCATCCCATATCATGGAGGCAGAGGTGCGCGGGCAATACTCGTCATTGCCCACAGTGAACAGTACCGAGCCCTCGGTATCGTCGGTGTTAAGTCCCGCTGTGCTGTTCGGGCCGTAGTCATGAATAATCCCGCTCGACGTCACCACGGTGCGGCTACCACATTGCTCGACCCGCTCGATGTGACCCACGTGACCGCCTTCAACGCCCAGCCATAGGCCGCGAATATCCGCAGCGCCTTCCGGCAGCGGCTCGGTGCACTGGGCCAGAATCGGCAGTGGGTAATGCGCGTAGCCACATCCTGGTGTATTGCCCTTGGGGATATCTACGGCCAGCTTGCCGCTGCCATCGAGTTGGGGTAGTTCACAGTAATTGAGAGCGCTGCCATCTCCCGCCAGGGTCGCAGGATCGGTCGTGAGTGGCGGCCGGGATGACAGGAATCCCAGCCAGAACAAAAACAGGATCAAACAGAGCGGCACCAGCACAACGGCGGTAAGTAATTTCTTGATCATAGAAACACGACTCCCAAAAAGTCCGATTGATTAACTCGCCACCAGGGCATCAGCCATGGGTCCGAACAAGGTTTGCTTGAGGGTTTTGAAGATACCAGGTTCCTTGGTGGCCAGCTGGCCGGCCAGAATTTTGGCCTGATCCAGAAGTTCTTCCATGGATGCCCTGCCGTCAGCAATGCCTGCCGCCATCGCCTCATCCGCGGTATAACGTTCGCCGGTTAGCACCGCATCCCTGACGGTATTGGCGGGCAACTTACCTCGGAGAATGCCCATCATGGAGGGCGGAATGGGCACGCCCACATCCACCTCTGACACGCAGAACCAGCCCCGGTCCTCGCGCATGATGCGGTAATCCAGAGACAGTGCGAGGAAAGCGCCTGCGGCGAAGGCATGGCCATTCATCGCCGCCACTGTGGGGCAGGGCAACACCAGAAAACGTTTATGTATCTCGGCCATACGACTGGCAAACAGTTGCATACCCGCCGCGTCGAGCTGAGACACCACTTCCAGATTCAAGCCGTTACAGAAGAACTTACCCTCGCCTGCCAGAATCAGTGCGACGCCCTGTCCGCAGTCAACTTCCACCTGATCGAGAATATCCAGCATGCGCTGCTGCCACTGTGGGCAGATCACATTGGGGCCGGCATTCATGGTCACCAGATGGAGGTCACCTTCTTTCGTGTAATCAATCATTCTCAATCCTTTATTGGGGACAGACCACGTTTAAAACGTTTGAACATGGTCTGTCCCCGATTTTTTCCACTAGTTTTTTTCACGCTGCCGTTGCGGCCGCCGCCAGTTTCGCCGGAGCGTTCACCAGGGCAGAGAAACGCTGCTGCTGATAATCAGCATCACCAAACAGGGTGTTGGCAATCATCAGGCGCTTGACGTAGAAACCCACCGACAGTTCTTCCGTCATACCCATGCCGCCGTGCATCTGGATGCCCTCACCGCCAATCAGGCGGCCAGCGCGACCCACTATCAATTTCAAGGCCAGCAGGCTGCGCCGGGTATCTTCATCGCCCGTATCCATCGCGCACACTGTTCGGTACAGCAGGGATTTGGTTTTTTCGCAGGCGGCAAACATGTCCACCATGCGATGCTGCAAGGCCTGGAAAGAACCGATAGGGGTACCGAACTGCTTGCGCGTTTTCAGGTAGTCGAGCGTTTGGGCATTGAGCAACTCCATAGAGCCGAGTGCATCAGCGGCGATCGCCAAAATAGCCTTATCCACCACCGGTGCCATCAGGGTGTAGCCCTCCCCTGTGCCACCGAGCACCGCGTCAGCAACCACATTATTGAGGCGGATGTTGGCGGCCTCACGGCCATCCGTCATGCGGTAGCTGGTGGACTCCAGCCCATCGGCAAAAGCATCGACCAGGAACAGCGTGATACCGCTCTGATCCGATTGCTCGCCAGACGTGCGTGCAGCCACCACCAACTTCCCGGCAGCGCCGCCATTTAGAACCACAGTCTTCTCACCGTTGAGCACCCAGTTCACGCCGTCTTGTCGGGCGCGCGTTTTGATATCGGCAATTTCATAGCGGCTCTGGCGCTCGAGGTAGGCGAAAGCCCCCTGCAATTCCCCCGCAATAATTTGCGGGATCAATTCATTCTTGAGCTGATCGCTGGCGCCGGCCTGTAGCAGACCACCAAACAGCACGACGGTGGGCAGGAACGGCTCGGCCACAAGTCCGCGCCCCAGTTCCTGCATGATCACTATGGTGTCTACCGGTCCGCCGCCGAAACCGCCGAGCTCTTCTACGAAGGGAATGGAAAGCCAGCCCAACTCAGCAAATTGCTGCCAGTTTTCAGCACTGAAACCGTGCGGCTGCGCCACGGTGGCATTACGCTGGTCCAGCGCATAGTTGTCCTGGACAAAACGGGCAATGCTGTCCTGGATCATGGTTTGTTCTTCGGAAAGATTAAAATTCATCACTATTTCCCTTACGTTCTGCCTACAGGCCCAGCACGTGCTTGGCGGTAACATTCTTCTGCACTTCATCGGAGCCGCCGTAGATAGATGAGGCACGCCCCCGGAAATACTGCTTCTGCGCAAAATTGGCGAAGTCATGCCCCAGCTGCGCGTCGCTCAGTTCCCCTCGCAGGGTCTGGCTGTAGTAGCCGGCCACGTCCATGCGCAATTCCTGTATCGCCTGTTGAATATCTGTACCTTGTAATTTCAACAACGAGGACTCCGGTCCGGGCATGCCGCCATCAGCCGCGGAGGCCAGTACACGCAGTTCCGTATATTCCAGCGCCATCAAATCGATTTCGACATCGGCAAAGCGTTTGGCAAAGATCGGGTCCTCCAACAGGGCTTGCCCACCGTTGACTTCGTCGCGGGCCAATTCGCGCAACTGCTCCAGATTGCGTTTGGATTCCGCCACCTCGGCAATCGACAAACGCTCGTGCACCAACAGGGATTTGGCATAAGTCCAGCCCTTACCCTCTTCACCGATACGGTTTTCCACCGGCACCCGCACATCCTCAAAGAACACTTCATTGAGATGATGAACACCATCGATGGTTTCGATAGGCTTTACCGTAACGCCGGGGGTTTTCATATCGATCAATAAAAAACTGATGCCTTCCTGTTTACGGCCGCTGTTGTCCGTGCGCACCAGACAGAAAATCCAATCGGCAGCCTGGGCAAACGACGTCCATATTTTACTGCCGTTGACGATATAGTCTTCACCATCACGCTCTGCCTTACACTGCAGTGACGCCAGATCAGAGCCGGCGCCGGGTTCGGAATAACCCTGACACCACCAGTCATCGCTATTGAGGATACGCGGCAAAAAGCGCGCTTTCTGTTCTTCCGTGCCATAGGTGTAAATCACCGGCGCTACCATTGTCACACCGAAGGGAATCGGCGCCGGCGCACCCACCTTGCCGCGCTCGGCGTTGAAAATAAAATGCTGGGGCGCACTCCAGTCCTGACCGCCATATTCGACCGGCCAGCCTGGCGCCATCCAGCCCTTTGCATTGAGGCGGCGCTGATACTCGATCATGCCTTCCTTGAGGTGAGGCGAGGCTTCCGCACCGTGCAGCTTCTGTACTAACTGTTCATCGAGAACAGTGGCAAAAAACTGGCGAACCTCCGCCTGAAAAGCAAGTTCCTCGTCGGTAAAGCGTGCCTCCATGATTGGTCTCCTTACATTTAACTCTATTGGACGAAATTTTTGACAGGGACAGGCCGCGTTTAAATTTTGTTAGTCTGGCCTGCTCTGCCCTCGCTGGCATCTGCCTGCCAGCATCTTCACCAGCAATACAATCAGACTCAGCTCTGGCCAGTAATATCCAGAATGGCCTGCACACACTGCTCGGGCTGCTCGTGTTGCAGGAAATGCCCGGCGCCGGTAATGGTTCTGTGCGCAACACCCTGACAACCGGGTACCGCTTTAAGGAAAGGCCTATCGCCCCCGGCAGTCACCGGGTCGTCATCAGAAAACGCGCACATAAAAGGTTTATCAAAATGCTTGAGCACTTCCCATGCCGCTGTGTTCTCCCCCACTTCCGCATCGTCTGGGAACAGTGGCACCAGCGAAGGGAAGCGCCGCGCACCGGCCAGATACGACTCGTCTGGGTAGGGTGCATTGAAGGCTGCTTTCACTTCGTCGGTTAACACTTTCGTATTTCCTACATTGTTGATCACCGCATCACCGGGGTATAAAATTTCGGGACTTTCGGCACAGAACTTGCGCCAATAGAGCATGCCTGGCACACCGGATTTATCGCGGAAGCGTGCTTCCAACTCTGCCGCCTTAACCACAGGCAGGCTTTTGTAGGCCTCCCTCAGTGACGCCGAGAAATCCTTGGGAATGGGCCCTGTTGGCAGGCCACCATTGGCCAATACCACCCCCGCAAAGCGCTCGGGGAAAGCCGCCACCAGGCGCAGGCCGATGAGGCTGCCCCAGTCCTGACAAAACACGGTAACGCCAGTGAGATCCAGTTGGGTCAACCAGTCGCTCATCCAAGCCACGTGGCGGGCGTAACTGTAGTCCTGCAATTGCGTAGGTTTGTCGGAGCGCCCAAATCCCACAAGATCCGGGGCTATGACCCGAAAACCCGCCTCAACCAGCGGCGGGATCATAAGGCGATACAGGTAACTCCAGGCGGGCTGGCCGTGCAGCAACAGCACCAGGTCGCCATCTAGCGCGCCCTCATCGAGGTAGTGGATGCGAAGCTCTCCGCCCTCGCTGTCATCGACCTGCAGGTAGTTTGGCTTGAACGGGTAATCGGGCAAATGCTCAAAGCGCTCGTCGGGCGTGCGTCTGACTTCCATTGTTCGTGGCTCCACTTTTCTGCCTTTGCATCGCTTTTACTAGCGAGTACTCGCGATACTATTCTTAATCCAGCTTGCTATTCGATTTATTTAAGCATACTTTATGCCATTAGATTATGTCACTGCCTATGACATTACAATCGAAAATTAATATAATCATAAGGCTGTTAGTCGGAGAACGATAATGACAAGAATGAAGCTGCTTGCATCTGCCCTCGCACTCTGTAGCACCGCTGCTTTGGCTCAGACAGCCATGCTGGAAGAGGTTATAGTCACCGCCACCAAGCGCGCAGAGAGCTTGCAAGATATTCCGATCACAGTGAATGCCCTGTCTGAAAATACTATCCAGGAAGCGGGTATCCACGATATCAGCGATGTCGCATTACTGGTGCCGTCGCTGACCGTCAGCTCTAATATCAATCCCTTTGCCTCTGCGCTGCGGATTCGTGGTTTCGGCACCTCGCAAAACGATCCCGCTCTGGAGGCCTCGGTCGCCTTCATACTGGATGGGGTTTACATGGGGAGTTCCGGGTTGGCAATGTCAGATCTTACGGACATTGAACGTATTGAAGTACTGCAGGGGCCGCAAGGCACCTTGTACGGTAAAAACAGCAATGCGGGCGTCGTCAGCGTGATCACAAAAACCCCGAATATTGACGAGACTGAAGGCTTTGTCGAAGCCAGCCTCGGTGATTACTCCATGCAACGATACGTGGGATCGGTCACAGGCCCCATTAACGAATCAGTAGCGTATAGCCTGGCTGGCAGCTGGTATGAAACCGACGGCTGGATGGAGAGTGATACCGGTGACGATCTGAATGATGCCAAGGACTGGAATATACGCGGCAAACTTCTGTGGCTACCCACCGATGCGCTCAGCGTGCAACTTACGGCCGCTCATGTCGACCGTGACACCAGCTGTTGTGCTGCTGATGCCACGCAGACAGCCGCAGTCACTGACCAACTTGTAGCCCAGGACCTGCCAGTTCCGAACAACGATGGTTTTGACTACAAGAACAATGTGAACATCGATTCCAATTTCGACATGAAATCGGACGGCGTCAATGTCAAGCTGGATTACGAGCTGGACACGGCGGTCCTGACTTCCCTCACCGCGTGGAATGACTACGACTACAAAAGCTCGACAGACGCCGACCGATCCCAACTGGACATACTCGGAATTGTCGATGACAAATACACCGGAGAACAGTATTCACAGGAGTTTCGCGTGACCAGTGAACTGGATGGCCCGCTGCAATATATGGCGGGCGCATTTTTCGCCTACGAGGAACGAACACGAGGTGGCACTGGCGAGGGTGTCGTCGTCGTCGGTGACGACATGCTGACGGTCGCGGGCGCCCAGACGGGATTAGGGCCCGTGTTTGGCGCTCTCGTACAGCCGGGCGATACCGTCTTTTTTGACAACAAATGGACGACGGAAACCTATGCCCTGTTCGGTCAGTCCACCTACAACATCACCGAAGACTGGGCGACAACGCTTGGAATACGCTACACCACCGAGACCAAGGATGCCGACCTGTTCACCCAGCCAGTGTCCACCGCGCTGAGCTTCGGTACCGGCAGATCGCTGGTAGAGCAGGGATTCGCACCCATTGATGAGAGCTTCAACCGAGAATCCGATGGTTTTACCGGCCTGGCCAACCTCACTTACTTCATGAATCAGGAAACGATGGTGTTTACATCCGTATCAACCGGCACCAAGTCAGGCGGCTTCAACGGCGTCGCCGGAGAGGGCGAATCACGGGAATTCAAGGATGAGGACACCACCAATTATGAATTGGGGATCAAGTCACAACTGTTCGACAACCGCCTGCAAGTGAATGCCAGTGCGTTTTACACAGAGTTTAGCGACCTGCAGTTTCTCGCCCAGCAGCCCAGTGGGGTGGGCACATTTGTCAGCAATGCCGCAGAGGGCACCAGCACGGGTGTGGACCTGAATTTTTCTGCCGCACCCTGGCAGTTTCTGATGTTGTCGGGAGGGCTACAGTATCTGGATGCAAAGTACACGGATGGCGAGCTGGACGAGCTGAATTTGGATGTGCCTTTTGCCCCCACATGGAGCGGCAATGTGTCAGCAACCCTGCTGCTGCCCCTCGCTGATGGTGTAACTTACCTGCGCAGCGACTACAGCTTCATGAGCGACCATTTCAATAACCCGACCTATCAGGTTGACAGTGTCGAGCAGGACAAGGAACTGTTGAACGTTCGCTTGGGCTGGCGAAATGATAACTGGGATGCAGCCGTATGGGTGAAAAATGCAACCGATGAAGCCTACTCCACGCTGACTGCTGCACCGATTGCGTACTCGGGCACAGAGGGTTTCTGGCTGGAAGCGCCACGTACCTGGGGTGTGACTGTTCGTTATAGCTTCTTCTAGGATTTCCAGGAGCGCAGTGCTGCAGTAACACAGGCGCTCTCACCTTTTAAGGTATAGCGCTTCTGGGCTATGCTTTTTTTTGGCGTATCACTCAAAAGTGCAAGCTCTGTCTGCGTGCTGGCGTCCTGGAATTGGCTTCTGCGAAACGGCCCCGAGCGGGAGAGTGTTTTTCAGTCGCTCCACGATATTCGCTTGGTGAAAAACACTCTCCCACCCGGGACCTCGGTGGTGCCTACCTATAGCATCTGGAAAATGGAAATGAATCTGAAAGAACCGCTGTTTTTAGCCTTGGAGCACTACGATTCGAGGCTTCGGGAAAAAGTAGGCTTTTCACCAAGCCGTTAGCCGAGAATCCCTCCCGAATCCCCAAAAAACTTTCTTAAATCCAGCTAAGCCAACCAGACCTCCAGATTATCAACCTGCTCAATTGACCGATCCAACCTGATAGAAAGCAGCTCCGCCATCCCACAACGCTCCAGCATCTCCCGCACCACCTGCTGCTCAGCAGAACACAGCACATCGTAAATTGCCTGCACGCGCTGCAGCAGGAAAAATCGGTAGGGTTGGGCCGCTGACGTAATAGTCTTCCCGCGCAGCTCAAACTGGCACTGGCCCAGAAAACGCTCTGCCGCATACCCCGGCTGCGGACGATTCTCCTGCAACCACTGGTTGATGAACTCGGCTGCCGAGCGCGTTTCCGGCACGAAGTCTTCGGCAATAACCTTCAGCACTTGCAGCAGCGATTCCGGCACTTCGTCGTCGGGAAGAAAATCGTCACCGGCATTGAAATACTCGGGCACATCCTGGTCAGCGCGATTCATGCGCTCTACCCAGCGGTAAACACGCACGGCGCGCTGCTGCATGATGCGCGCGGGATAGGGGTCGCGCCCGAGGTGGGCGTACATCGGCGCGAGAAGGCCAAAGTCTCCGATACAGGGACGCCAACCCAGCAGGTAGGGATAGTTCTCGAAATGGGCACTCAGTGTATCCAGGTACTCGAGATAGAGTTTTTCCACTAGTGACTTTGTTTCCTCGCTGACGCCCCAAACTCTCGCAACTTGCTGCATCCGCCCCATCATGTGCTCGGTTTTGTCCTCGCGGGTGGGCATATCGCGCTGCGAGTGCAGGAAGTGGTAACGCACAAAGGCAAGGTTCTCTTCCTGGAAGTTCCAGCGATAGTGCATGGCTGGTCGTAGTAGACCGTCTGTGCCGATCACATCAAACAGCGCACTCACTGTTTGCTGCTTCGGGCCAATGGGTCGACACGGGCGACCATTCTCTGCCTCGAAGTGCTCGATGATGGCGGCGCCGTCGCGAATGACTTCTCCGGCCGGCGTCACCAGCGTGGGGATGGTCGGCAATTTGGCTTTGGGCAAAACGTCGGCCTTGAAACTCTCATGGCCGGTAGATAACTCCCGGAAGGGAATCTGGTTTTTGATCAGGTAACTGCGGGCGCGCCCAGAGTACAGGGAGTGGGTGATCGCGTAGAGTGTGTGTGTATCGGACATGTTATAGCTCGATTCTTTTCATATGATAGGCCACCAGGAATGGCAGCATGATCAGCGCCAGCAGCAAGCCCACCAGCACTGGAGTCCGCAGCCGACCATAGAGTGTATTGATAACGACTTGTTTCAGGTGATCGAAGCCCACAGGCACCGGCAGCACCTGGTTGTCGCGGGCATAACGCTCGTACGCGGCCAACATGCGCTGCAAGCGCGCTGGCTCCACAGAGGCCAGGTCTGTGGTTTCACCGGGGTCCTGCACGATGTTGTACAGGTGCCACTGGTTGTCACTCAGCGGGCCGCGATTGAACACAATTTTGTAATCCCCCATAAACAGAGCCGCGTGGCCAGCCAATTCGTAGCCCACTGCATCTTCAGCGCCGTACACCCGCCCTGCTTCCCCGAACAACAGCGGCTGCAGGTCGCGACCGATCATCGGCTCCACTGGCCGACCCCGGTAACGTCCCGCAGGTGGCGCCACGCCGGCAAACGACAACACAGTGGGCGTGATATCGGTGACGAAGGAAAAGGCGTTGCTCAGCACACCTTGCAACGGCAGTCCTGCCCCCGCCACGATCAGCGGCACTCGCATGCCGCCCTCCCCGGCGTAGAACTTGTAAAAGGCCAGAGGGCTGGACGCGGCGCTGGCGAAACTGGGACTGATGGTGTTGTAACTGCCCTTGAGACCAAGGCGCTCATAATCGGTGTGGTAACCTAACGCCGCCGGACCACGACTGGCGATAAAGGAATGTGGATCAGCGGGGCCGCTGGCCTCCGCGCCATTGTCAGACGTGAATATGATGATGGTGTTGTCGTACTGATCGTGAGCCTTGAGATAATCCACCAGACGCCCAAGGTTGTAGTCCATCGCTTCCACCATTGCAGCGTAGACTGCCATGCGCTTGGCCTGATAGAGACGCTGGTCAGCATCCAGTGCATTCCAGTCAGCGGTAGTCGACATTCGCCCCATGCCGCTATCAGCGGGGATAATACCGAGTTCCACTGCCCGCGCCCTGCGCTGCTCCCGCAGTTCGTCCCAGCCACCATCGTAGACGCCCATGTAGCGATCGATGAATTCCTGCGGCGCCTGTACCGGTATGTGCACCGCCTGAAACGGCAGGTAGGCAAAGAAGGGACGACCGTCTTCAATAGCACCATAAAAAAAAGTGACGGTACTCGCCGTTCTGGCTGCCGCGGTAAAGGGTGTGATGTACGTCGTCGTTGGCAGTGAATACTGCAATCTCGATGGCTTACTCAAGACAAACCAAGCGCGGGAAGTCGCGAGAAGCAGACGCGACGAATTAGCGTAAAACCTAGTCAGCGAAAGATAGGGATAGGGCCCATAGCGAGCGCGCCTGCAGGAGTCTGCTCAGTGCGCGACCATGGCATTCAGCAGGCTTACCACAACATCGATCGCAGCCGCCTTGCCAAGTTTCTGGTGATAGCGCAGGCGGTGCCACATCTCGAAGGAGGCAACCGCATCCACCCCCTCTCGCTGGCTGCGTGTCACCTGCTTCAGCTCCGGCAACCAATCATCCAGATCCTTGCGTAATCCGCGTTGGTAATGGGCGTAATTCTTGCGCAGGGTTTCGGAGCGCCACAACTGGGCACTGGTGGAAAGGATCAAATTCGTCTCTACTTCGTACGCTTCGGCGCGGAGTTCGACCGCATGCTGAATTCGCTCTTGAAGGGTGCCATCGCGCTCACCACCGAGGAACAGCGCCTCTGCGGTATCACGGATCTGATCGTCGATCGTGGCAAACAGGGTTTCCATATCGTCGAAGTGGCGGAAAAAGGAGCGCATGCCAACCCCGGATCGATTGGAAATCTGCTGTGCTGTGGGAATGAGGTTACCCTCCTCCATCAGCGCCAGACTCGCATCGATGATAGCCTGCTTACTGCGCTCGCTGCGCGCCCGGCGGCCATCTACCACTTCTGTCTCTGCTGATTGCGACATCGCCTCAATTTTTTCCTTGTAATTCGACCAAGTTTATCAGCACTATTTGTGCCATATTATAAAATCAAAAAAGAAGTGTGGCCAGTACAACGCCCGAAGGGAACACTGCCTCGCCCTATCAGCTAAAAATACAGTGTATCGCCGAAACCTTTGTTCGACTGGTGCAACAAAACGTGAACACCTACGAAAAGGCCGTACAAAGCAAGCATACACTCACATAGAACACTCAGGGTATGCTATCGCGGGCCCAACACTGCACGACACACATTCATCAGCCAATTTCACCACCGGCATTGCGAAAGAATGGATCATCCGCCAGGTGGGTCATACCAGCACGCGCATGATCGATGAGCATTATGGCAAATGGATCTCCGCAGATGCGACCGGGATGGCGCAAATTGTGTCAGTGCGGTTTGGAGGCTTCAGTGCGTTTGGTCCCAAAATGGTCCCATGGCGAAAGAAAAGTCGAATTATTTCAATAAATTCAAAGAGTTATGGCGGAGAGCGAGGGATTCGAACCCTCGATAGGGTATAAGCCTATACACCCTTAGCAGGGGTGCGCCTTCAGCCACTCGGCCAGCTCTCCGTGGGGGGTGTGGAAAGCAAAAAGGTCGCATCCACAGGCGCGGCATAATACCACAACGGCTGCCGAATCAAAGCCATACGGAGATTTGCGGCGTGTTTATTCCTTGTCTTCTGTCGATAGCGGCACACCGTCGGTCGATGGCGGCACACCGTCATGAATACGGGTGTAGATTTCTTCACGGTGCACGGCGACATCTTTGGGGGCATTGATACCTATGCGCACCTGGTTTCCCTTCACGCCTAATACGGTCACCGAGACGTTATCACCAATCATTAGTGACTCACCAACCCTGCGGGTTAATATCAACATTCTTCCTACACTCCCGTCTCATGGCCACAACTCTGCGGTTGCGACACCGGACAATTTTTCAGCACCCTTATAGGGCTCATCTTTTCAGCATGTATCAGCATGCACCATTTTAAGTCTGGCGGAAACCGCAACACGATCAATGTTATGAAGGTGCGCTTCCTATCGACCGGACAATCAGTCTACCCCACTATTACCTAGTCTGCGTTTTCGTCTCTGGGATCCGTTTCCAAACCAAAAGATGAGTGCAAGCCGCGTACCGCCAACTCCAAGTATTTTTCCTCAATGATAACGGAGATCTTTATCTCTGAGGTGGTGATCGTAAGGATATTGATACCCAGCTCGGCTAACGCCCCAAACATCTGGCTGGCAACGCCCGCATGCGAGCGCATACCGACGCCAACCACCGACACCTTGGCGATTTTGCTGTTGCTGGTCACTTTCTGTGCACCAATTTCTTTTGCCACCCGATTGAGCACTTCTTCAGCGCGCGCCAGGTCATTGCGGCCAACGGTAAAAGTAAAATCAGCCGTCTTATCGTGGCTGATATTCTGCACGATGACGTCGACCTCGATATTGGCGTCCCCGATAGGCCCCAGAATTCGGTAGGCCACGCCCGGCATATCCGGTACGCCTTCGATGGTGAGTTTGGCCTCATCACGATTGAACGCGATGCCTGCAATTGTTGGCGTTTCCATTTTTTTGTCATGCTCCATCGTGATCAGAGTACCGGGACCATCTTTAAAACTGTGCAAAACCCGCAATGGGACATTGTATTTACCCGCGAACTCTACTGCGCGAATTTGCAACACTTTAGACCCCATGCTGGCCATCTCAAGCATTTCTTCAAAGGTGATCCGAGGCAGGCGACGCGCTTCACTTACTACCCTCGGGTCAGTGGTATAAACGCCCTCTACGTCGGTGTAGATCTGGCACTCATCGGCTTTTAAAGCCGCCGCCAGCGCGACCGCAGTAGTATCAGAGCCTCCGCGGCCCAGCGTCGTGATATTGCCGTTCTCATCGACCCCCTGAAATCCTGCTACGACAATGACATAGCCTTCCTTGAGGTCACGCTGCAAACGCTCATCATCAATCTCACGAATTCGCGCCTTGGTGTGAGCATCATCAGTGAGGATTCTCACCTGTGAGCCAGTGTAGGACTTAGCTTTCACACCGCGTTCGCTAAGCGCCATGGAGAGCAATGCGGTTGTCACTTGCTCTCCGGTAGAAAGCAATACATCCAGCTCGCGCAGCACAGGGCGTTCTTGCAGATCGTTAGCCAGTGCAATCAGGCGATTGGTCTCACCGCTCATAGCCGAGACAACCACGACTATGTCGTGGCCGTCGGCACGAAAGCCGGCGACTTTGTCTGCGACCAGCCCGATACGGTCAGTGTCGCCGACCGAGGTGCCACCAAATTTTTGTACAATAAGGCTCATATTTTCTCGCGATGATTTTTGAGTGCCTTTACTACCACTGCACGCAGTACGCCATTCCGAAAAACGGCCATTAAACAACAACAAGGCGCAACATTAAACCGTCCAGACGGCGGTTTTCGCGCAGCCCGTCCTCTCAGTCGAGCTGCGAAGATACCCACTCTGGCACGCGCTTAAGCACCTCGGGCAAGGCCTGCACATCGTTACCACCGCCCTGTGCCATATCGGGTTTGCCGCCGCCTTTGCCACCCAATCGCTGGGAAAATTCGCGCATCAAATCACCCGCTTTTACTCTATCGGTAAGGTCTTTGGTGACACCCGCAATCAACGCGATTTTATCGTCCGTTACCGCTGACAACAGAATAACCGCACTACCGAGCTTGTTTTTGCACTGATCCAGTGTGTCGCGCAGTGACTTGGCATCGGCGCCCTCTACGTTGGCGGCCAGCACCTTGATGCCTTGTACCTCCACCGCAGCGGCGGTCAGATCACTGCCAGCAGAGGACGCCAGCTTTTGCTTGAGTCGGGAAATCTCTTTTTCAAGCTCTCTGTTTTCGCTGCGCAGGGCTGCGACCTTGCTAACCACATTGTCGGCATTGCCCTTCACGACTTCGCAGACAGACGCCAGATGTTGCTCATTCTCGTCAACCAGCGCCAGTGCTACGCTACCGGTTACACCCTCTATGCGGCGCACACCTGAGGCGACGCCAGACTCAGACACAATACGCAGTAAGCCAATGTCACCGGTTCGCGCCACGTGGGTACCGCCACACAGTTCGACAGAGAAATTGTCTTCGCCCATCGCCAGAACGCGCACTTCCTCGCCGTATTTTTCACCGAACAAGGCCATCGCTCCGGAGGCCACAGCGTCGTCCATAGACATCAGGCGGGTCTGCACTTCGGTGTTGGAACGTATCTGGTCGTTGACCAGGGTCTCGATGGTTTTTAACTGCTGGGCACTCACGCCTTCCGGATGTGAGAAGTCAAACCGCAGGCGCTGTGAATCTACCAGTGAACCTTTTTGCTGCACATGCTCGCCCAATACCCGGCGCAGGGCAGCGTGCAACAGGTGAGTGGCACTGTGATGAAGTCGGATGCGCTGCCTGACAGCTGCATCGACCTCCGCGGTAAGCGTGCCACCGACTTTCACGGTCCCTTGCAGGACCTTGACATGGTGTAGGTGATGACCCAAAGACTTGGTGGTATTGGAAACTTCCAGACGCAGATTGTCGGCGCTGAAGTAACCGGTATCGCCCACTTGGCCGCCCGACTCCGCATAAAACGGAGTGCGATCTAGTACCAGCACACCGGACTCATCGGTGCCTAACTGAGACACTTCCTCGCCATTGCGCAGCAACGCTGTCACTAGGCCCTCTCCTACCAGGCGGTCATAGCCGCTGAACTCGGTTGTACCCTCCAGTTTCAGGACGTCGTTGTAATCCACTTTAAAGCTGCCGCCTTCCTGAGAGCGGGCCCGCTGTTCTGCCATCGCGGCGTCGTAGCCTGTAATATCTAGCGTGAGATTGCGCTCGCGGGCGATGTCGTTGGTGAGGTCCAGCGGAAAGCCATAGGTGTCGTAGAGCTTGAACACCACATCACCAGGAATTTCAGTCCCTTCAATCGCTGCCAGCGCCTCCTCCAGAATCTGCATGCCGTTGTCCAGCGTGCGTGCAAACTGTTCCTCTTCGGCCAGCAGTGCTTTTTCAGCTAGCGCCTGCTGCGTGACCAGCTCGGAATAGGCATCGCCCATTTGGACGGCGAGCGTGGCAACCAGCTTGTAGAAAAAGGGTTGCTCCGCACCCAGTTTATTACCGTGTCGAATCGCGCGGCGAATGATGCGACGCAAGACATAACCGCGCCCTTCGTTGCCGGGCAGCACCCCGTCGACGATCAAAAAGACGCAGGAACGGATGTGGTCAGCAATCACGCGCAGCGAGTTATTCTGCAGATCTGTAACCTGTAACAACTGTGCAGCGGACTTGATTAACGCCTGGAACAGGTCGATCTCATAGTTGCTATGCACGTTCTGCATGATAGCGGCAATGCGTTCCAACCCCATGCCGGTATCGACTGATGGGTGTGGCAGTGGGTGCAGTTCGCCACTCTGGTCGCGGTTGTACTGCATGAAAACGAGATTCCATATCTCGATGTAGCGATCCAGGTCGTCATCTTTGCTGCCGGGCGGACCGCCCGGCAAGTGCTCGCCGTGATCGTAGAATATTTCGCTGCAGGGGCCGCAGGGACCCGTGTCGCCCATCTGCCAGAAGTTGTCTTCATCGAGGCGAGAAATACGTGCTTTCGGGAAGCCGATTTCCTCGATCCAGATCTGCTCCGCCTCATCGTCAGAAATATGCACGGTGACCCACAACTTCTCTGGCGGCAAGCCCAGCGTTACGGTGAGAAATTCCCACGCATAACGGATCGCCTCGCGCTTAAAATAGTCCCCGAAACTGAAATTTCCGAGCATTTCAAAAAAGGTGTGATGACGCGCGGTATAACCGACGTTTTCTAAATCGTTATGCTTACCCCCGGCGCGGACACAGCGCTGGCTGCTGGTCGCGCGCACATAGGCGCGCGGCTCATTACCCAGAAAGGTATCCTTGAACTGATTCATGCCGGCATTAGTGAACAACAGGGTGGGGTCGTTGACAGGCACCAATGAACTGCTGGCAACTCGGGTATGGTCGTGCTGTTCAAAGTAAGCCAGAAAGGCCTCGCGTATCTCTACGGTCTTCATTATCAATCTCGATTAGGGGATGTGTAGCAAGCTTGGTTCAGCCCGCCATATGACCTTCGGAAAAGGGCCTGCCACCCATGATATGCAGGTGCAGGTGAAAGACCGTCTGCCCGGCTTTCTCGCCGTTGTTGACGATGAGGCGAAACGCATCACCCACACCGAGTTGTTCAGCAAGCTTGCCGGCAACCAGCATCAAATGCCCCAGCATAGCCTGGTCGCTGTCGCGGGCATCCACCAACCTGGGAATACCGTGCTTGGGAATAATCAGCACATGCACAGGGGCCTGCGGGTTGATGTCATTGATAGCAATGCAGTGCTCGTCCTCGTAGAGGAACTCACTGGGAACTTCACCGCGGATTATCTTGCCGAATATCGTGTCTGACATGCGAGGTTCTACCTTTCCTTTGCCCTACCCGAGTTTCTCATCTGCGGTGAGCTGGCGCGCTTCGCTTTCCAGCATCACCGGAATACCGTCGCGCACCGGATAAGCCAAACCGGATGCCCGGCAGATCAGTTCGTCTTTGTCCTTGTCGTATTCCACGGGTGCCTTGGTAACGGGGCACACCAGGATACTAAGCAGCCTTTTATCGATCATTATAGTTCCACACTATGGAAAACGCCCTGCATTATACGGGCTTTTTCAGGGCTTGGGCATGGGTGGTGCCAGCAATTGTGGGTCGATGCGATGGCTGCGCCAGTTCATGCGCCAGTCCAGATGCGCGCCTGTCGCACGGCCTGTGGCTCCCACTTCACCAATTAAATCGCCGACCTGCACTTCCTGCCCTACCTCTACCAGCACTTTGCTCAGGTGCAGGAACGCCGATGAGAAGCGAAATCCATGATCAAGAATAATGGTGCCACCGGAGAAAAACAGGTCTGGCTCGGCCAGTGTGACAATACCCGCTGCCGGCGCGAGCACTGGTGTGCCGGTCGGTACCGCCACATCCACGCCATAATGCGGATTGCCCGCAGCCCCGTTATAGTAGCGTTGGCTGCCATAAACGCCGGATATGCGGCCCACGGTAGGCCACTCAAAACCGGCCAGTGCGGCTTGCAATAAATCCGGGCGAGTGAACTTCCGGGCCTTGGCTGCATCCACCAATGCCTGCTCGCGCCAGATACGGTTCATTTGCTCCGGTGGCGGAGTCACCGTCTTTTGCGGAACGCCTTCTACGCGCTGAATATTGAATGTTCGGGGAGCAATATGCAGCGTCTGCCGACAGACTTGCTCCCCTTCCTCCCCTGCAACAACCAATTGCGCCGTGGCTGGGGCATCGCGTCCGAAGCCGGCAACTGTGGTGCCGTCATCCAGCACATCCAGCGGCTCACCGTCGAGACTGACGCGACTGCCCAGCGCTACAGTACCCCACACCAGGCCGCCCTGCGTAAGGGTGCCTTGCAGTTGCAGGCAATTTACTTCAGCGACTTCTGCCGCCAGCACCTGACCCGGTAAACCTACCAGGCTGAACAGTAACGCCAACCCAAACCCAAAACCATATCGCACCCTTATGCGCATCGACCTTCCCCAATAGAACAAGCCCGCATTTCTAACAGCGGCGAGACATAGAGTCCAGCGCCATTTTATTCTGCCGCTGCAGCGGCTAAGATAGCGCCATGGGACGCTACCAACCACCGCGCCAGCGCGGCTCAAAATACATCACTGCCGAAGGCGAACTAGCCCTGCGGGCGGAATTGCATCAGCTGTGGAAGGTCGAGCGGCCTACCGTAGCCGATACGGTGCACGAGGCCGCCAAAAACGGTGATCGCTCCGAAAACGGCGATTACATCTACGGTAAACGCCGACTGCGTGAAATAGACTCGCGCGTGCGCTTCCTTCACAAACGCCTCGATGAAGTAGAAGTTGTGCAGCGTATGCCCAACGACACCAGCAAGATTTTTTTCGGTGCCTGGGTGTCGCTGGAGAGTGCGTCGGGTGAGGAGACGCGCTGGCGCGTGGTGGGACCGGATGAGTTCAACTTAGCGGATGGCAAGCTCAGCATGGATTCGCCACTGGCGCGCGCATTAATTGGCAAGCGCCGAGACGATGAAATTCGCGTGCAAAGCCCCGGTGGGGAGCAGGTGTATTACGTCACCGAAATCCGCTATCAGGCGAACTGAGGTTCCCTGTATTTCGCTAGTCAGGGCGAGTCCGTCCGCGCTAGCGCAACGCGCCATAAATTATGTTCTCCAACTGCCCCCTGAAATTGAATGTGCTGGAGGGAATCAACTGCGTCATAAAAATCACCACCAATTCTTCCTGCGGGTCTACCCAAAACAATGTACTGGCTAAACCGCCCCAGAAGAAACTGCCGGCAGAGCCGGGATAGCCGTTTTTCACCGGGTCCAGTTTAGTGGCAAAGCCTAGCCCGAATCCCACGCCCTCATACGCCGACTCACTGAAGCCGCCCGTGGCAAAATCCGACATGTCGGCGCCGCCCGGCAAATGATTGCGTGTCATAAACGCCAGGGTGCGCGAGCCAATAATGCGTGTGCCATCGACTGAGCCACCCCCCAGCAGCATCTGGCAGAACCGGTAGTAATCAACGACCGTAGAGATCAGCCCACCGCCGCCGGAATAAAAACTGCGGCTGGCATAGGCACTGTCCTGACCATCATCACTGAGCTGCATTTCCTTTTTCAGATTGCGCTGGTAACAGGAGGCAAACCGCGGGGCTTTGTCGGGTTCTATTTCAAAACAGGTGTCATGCATGCCCAGCGGAGCGAAAATAGTCGCGCGCAGATAATCCGGCAGACTCTGTCCACTGATAACTTCCACCAGATAACCCAGCACATCGGTTGCCAGCGAATAATTCCAGCGCTCACCGGGCGAGAACTCCAACGGCAGCTGGCCCAACTCGTCGACCATTTGCTTGAGCGTGTAGCCCGGTCGCGTAAGACCTACCTGTAGTTTGCGGTAGGCGTAGTCTATATTCGTCGCCCGCAGGAAATCGTAGGTCAGGCCACTGGTGTGCATAAAGAGATCGCGTATCGTCATGTCGCGCTTGGGGCGCTCGGTCTCAAACAGTGGCAGTGAGCCTGCGCGCCACACACGCAAATCCCGCCAACCGGGAAGGTATCGATGCACCGGATCGTCCAACGAAAACAGGCCGCGCTCGTGCAGCGTCATCAACGCCAGCGACGTAATGGGCTTGGACATTGAGTAAATACGCAGGATGGTGTCTGCGGTCATCGGCGCAGCGCGCGCCACATCGCGCTGACCCTGTATATCAAGGAAGCACGCCTGCCCGCGACGCGCCACCAGCGTAATACAGCCAGGTATCTTGCCCGGCTGCACGTAGCGCTGGCCCAGATGCTCACTGACGCGGGCCAACTGCCCGCTATCAAGCCCAACCGACTCGGGTGTCACAAGTTCTAGCACTGGGAGTTCCTCGCAGAGATTTCAACGTCGTCAGTGATACCCGCGCCGGCTGAAAAAGGCAAGCTGCCGCAGTCCAGAACGGTCTCTGCTGAAGCCCAAACGCAGCAGCAGGCGCTTAAGAACTGGCGTGGGGTCAGCACCAATGCACGTTATTGACGCCTAAAAATTGCATTTAGGCGGTGAATTGAATGGCATAGGGTTGGGACCCACCGTAAAAACCTCCCTATAGGCTCGCCCCACGGATGGCCGCCCCACGGATGGCCGCCCCACGGATGGCCGCCCCACCCTCCCTGGTCTCAGCCGATCCCTTCAATCTCTACTCGGTTTGACACCTGCGCGCTTCTCTTCAACTTGTGTCACTGTAAACCCGGTCAGCATTCAAATACAGAACCCCCTTTAAAAGTCGTTATAATAGCCCCATGACTCGACAAATTATTGCCCGCTACTGGCCTAGTTGCTACCATCCCAGCTGCCAAGCAGGCCTGCAGCAACGCCCATCTTTGTACCACCCCACGGAGCACCCATGAGCCGTCCGTCCCTATTTGATCTGGAAAACCACAGCGACTTTATCCAACGCCATATCGGGCCGACAGTGCAGCAGCAAACGGCCATGGCCCGCGCCATTGGTTACGACAACATGGATGCGCTGATCGACGATACTGTGCCAACGGCCATACGCCGGCAGCAGCCCATGCAATTGCCGGGCGCACAGACTGAGCAACAGGTCATTGCGCGGCTGCGCGCGATGGCAAAACTCAATACCGTCAATCGCTCCTTTATCGGTACCGGCTATCACGACACCATCACGCCACCGGTGATACAGCGCAATGTACTGGAAAATCCAGGCTGGTATACCGCCTATACGCCCTATCAGCCGGAAATCTCCCAGGGTCGACTAGAAGCCCTGCTCACCTTCCAGCAGATGATTCTGGATCTCACCGGTATGGACCTGGCCAACGCCTCCATGCTGGATGAAGGCACCGCCGCTGCCGAAGCGATGACGCTGCTGCAACGGGTCAATAAGAAAAACCGCAGCAACACCTTCCTGATCGCTGAGGATTGTCACCCGCAAACTATCGCCGTGGTCAAAACCCGCGCCGAAGCGCTGGACATCGACATTGTGGTGGGCAACCCCGCACAACTGCTCGAGACCACCGAGGCTTTCGGCCTGCTACTGCAATACCCGGGGACGTATGGCCATCTGCAAGACATCTCACCGCTGATAGACAAAGCACATGATGTCAATACCCTGGTGGCCGTGGCAGCCGACATCATGGCGCTGCTGCTGGTGAAATCGCCGGGCTCGGTGGGTGCGGATGTTGTTCTGGGTAACACCCAGCGCTTCGGTGTACCTATGGGCTTTGGCGGCCCGCACGCAGCATTTTTTGCCACAAGAGACGCCTATAAACGCTCTACGCCAGGGCGCATCATCGGCGTTTCCATTGATCGGCGTGGCAACCAGGCACTGCGCATGGCGATGCAAACGCGAGAGCAGCACATACGCCGCGAGAAGGCCACCAGCAACATCTGCACAGCACAGGCGCTGCTGGCAGTTATGGCCGTGTTTTACACCATGTATCACGGACCGAAGGGACTGCGGCGCATCGCCAACCGCATCCAACGCCTTACCGGCATTCTGGCCAAAGGTTTGGAAGGCGCAGGCTTCATGGCCGACAACGCCACCTACTTTGACACGCTCTGCTTTACTGTGGGCACGCAACAACAAGACATCGTCGAGCGCGCATTAGCGCGGGGATTAAACCTGCGCATTATCGGTACTGACAGACTTGGCGTGGCGCTCGATGAAACTACCAGCGCGCTTGACATAACCGCATTGTGGGCTGCATTTACCAACAACAGTACATTGCCTACGGTTGAGCATGTCGACGAAAAAGTGCATGAAAATTCAGGCATACCCGATGATCTGTTGCGCGCGCTCGATTATCTGCAACACCCCTTGTTTAACAACTACCATTCAGAAACTGAGATGCTGCGCTACATGCGCTATCTGGAAGACAAGGACATTGCGCTTAATCGCTCGATGATCCCGCTGGGCAGCTGCACCATGAAGCTTAACGCGACCACCGAGATGCTGCCGGTAACCTGGCCAGAATTTGCCGGCATACACCCCTTTGCACCCGCTGCGCAGACCGCCGGCTACCAAGCCATGCTCGCAGAGCTGGAGCACATGTTGCTGGAGTGTACCGGCTACGATGCCATCTCGCTGCAGCCCAATGCCGGGTCGCAGGGTGAGTATGCCGGACTGTTGGCGATCCGCCGCTACCACGAAAGCCGCGGCGACGTGCAGCGCGACGTATGCCTGATCCCAGCGTCTGCACACGGCACCAATCCCGCCAGCGCGGCACTGGCCGGCATGCGCGTGGTGATCGTTAATTGCGATGCGTTGGGCAATGTCGACATGGCAGACCTGCGCGCCAAAGCCGAGCGTCATACGCACGACCTGTCCTGCATTATGGTGACCTACCCCTCCACGCACGGGGTGTTTGAAGAGTCCATCATCGAACTGTGTGAGATCGTGCATCATCACGGCGGCCAGGTGTATGTCGACGGTGCCAATCTGAACGCGCTGGTTGGTGTTGCGGCACCAGGCAAATTCGGTGCAGATGTGTCGCATCTCAACCTGCATAAAACGTTCTGTATTCCGCACGGTGGCGGCGGCCCGGGCATGGGCCCTATCGGCGTGGGCGCGCATTTACAGCCCTTCCTGCCCAGTCATCCGGTGATGCCAATTACGGGTGTGAGCGCCGATAATGACGTTGTCTCTTCCGCACCCTATGGCAGCGCCTCGATACTGCCCATCTCCTGGGCGTATATCGCCCTCATGGGCGGCGAAGGTCTTACACACGCCACCAAGGTCGCCATTCTCAGTGCCAACTACATCGCCCATCGCCTGAAAGAGCACTATCCGGTGCTCTATACCGGCAGCAGCGGCAATATCGCCCATGAATGCATTCTCGATATCCGTCCTATCAAGGAGGAGAGTGGCATTTCGGAAGAGGACATTGCCAAACGCATGATCGATTATGGCTTTCATGCACCGACCATGTCCTTTCCCGTGGCAGGCACATTGATGGTTGAGCCGACGGAGTCTGAATCACTGGCGGAACTGGATCGCTTCTGCGATGCGCTGATTGCGATTCGCGCCGAGGTCAAGGCCGTGCAAAACGGCGTACTCGACGCCAAGGACAACCCGCTGACCAATGCACCGCATACACTCGCCGATGTTGCATCCAGCACCTGGGATCACCCTTACGATCGCGAGCAGGCCGCTTATCCAGTGCCTTCGCTGCGCCGTTACAAATACTGGGCGCCCGTCAACCGGGTCGACAACGTGTACGGTGATCGCAACCTATTCTGCGCCTGCCCTGCGATTGACAGTTATCGGGAGGAAGTCTGACGACGCAAACTGCCGACATCAGCCGTTTCCGTTAACTGCGCTCTACACCCTGAAGTAGGATATCTGTATTTCCTCGCCATAATCACCGTAGTCTCCCAGTGCTCGCAGGCGCCGGAACTCGGCCCAGGATATTGGGTGGTATTGGGCCGCACTGGCCTCAGACACCGTATGGGACAGGGGCGCTACGATCGTGTTGTAATCCGGATTACAAAAATAAGCTGCGCTGTATCGCGGCATACTGTAGCTCGCACGCACCCGATGCAGCGGCGCAAGGTATCGATCATTTGACCAGACCTGCAGCATATCCCCGATATTAATAGTCAAGCTAGCCGCCACTGGCGTAACGTCGACCCAACTGTCATCCCTGAGCACCTGCAGGCCCGTCACCTCGTCTTGCAACAGTACGGTAATAGCACCGGCGTCCGAGTGTTCGCTGATGCCAAACGGCCCTGTCGCGGCCACGTCGGTGCCGGCGAGCGGGTCATTGAGCGGGTAGTGATTAAGTCTGAGAAAGCTGCTGTGCCCTTGCTGAAAGTGATGCTCGAGCGCATCGCTCCTGGCTCCGAGGCCCTCGCAACACAGCGCCAATAGTTGCAGCGCCAGCTTGTGGCTGGCTACTGCATAGTCTTCAAGTACCGAGCGAAAGCCCACAGGTGATGCGGGCCAGGGCGTAGTTCCCCCCGGCGCAAAATCAAAGATCTCCTTGCGGTCTCTCACGTTCTTGGTGAGTTCTCGGTCGTAATAACCAAAGGGATTATCCACTGTGCGCGAGACTGCCTGCTTGCCCGACAACGGCAAACTGAAGAAGTGCCGACTGATCGCCTGCATTGACTCGATCAACTGCGCGTCCAGGCCGTGATTGGTGACGTGAAAGAAACCCCAGTCGGTGCAAGCTGCGGCCAGCGCTTCGACGCACTGCTCCCTCACTCCATGAAGGTCGATCACTGGTACTGTCTGATTCAAGTTCTGTCCCACTGCAACGCACTTGTTGTGCACGCACGATTGTAGCCGTTTACCGTTGGCTTGGCAGTATTGCCCTGCAGCGTCACCCAATTTGAAATTTGAAGCTGGCTGGTTATTGTTCACTGCCGTCAGCTGCTACACTTGCCCGCTGGCGTGGGCTCACTCCGCGCAGCTCTCATATCACACAGCTATAACTGCACACTCCACCGTTGTGCGTCTATCGCTTTAAGGATCAAACATGTCGGATGTTCTCGCCCAACCACTGACACTGCCGTGCGGCGCAGTGCTGCCCAACCGTCTCGCCAAAGCTGCCATGACAGAGGGCTTGGCCGATCCCGCAGGTGTGCCAACCCAGGAACTGGAGCGGCTCTATGGCCTGTGGAGCGATGGTGGCGCGGGACTACTGCTGACAGGCAATATCCTGATTGACGGCGAGCATCTGGAGCGTCCCGGTAATGTCATTATTGATCGCGAACCGGATGCACATATGCAGGCAGCGCTATCGCGCTGGGCAACAGCGGCCACCCGCAATGGCAATCACCTATGGGCACAAATCAGCCACGCGGGGCGCCAGACACAAAAGAATGTGAATCCGCATCCGAAAGCCCCGTCCCCGGTAAAACTCGGCCTGCCCGGTGGACAGTTCGGCGAGCCCGTTGCCCTGACAATTGCAGAGATCGAAGACATCGTGCGCCGTTTTGGTGTGTGCGCGGCCGCGGTGAAAGCCGCCGGGTTTACCGGCGTGCAAGTACATGCAGCACATGGCTACCTGCTGTCACAGTTTCTCAGTCCGCGCAGTAACCTGCGCACAGATCAGTATGGCGGCACACTGGAAAATCGCGCTCGTGCGCTGCTGGATGCCGTCAAGACCGTGCGGGATGCGGTAGGCCCCGACTTTCCGGTGGCCGTCAAACTCAACAGCGCCGATTTCCAGAAGGGCGGATTCGATTTTGAAGACAGTATGCAGGTAGCACAGTGGCTGCAAGCCGCTGGTGTCGACTTATTGGAAATATCCGGCGGCACCTACGAGCAACCGAAACTGTTGGGCGTTGAAGGCATCGAGGAAGAAGAGCCGCAAGGCGTGGCGCACTCGACGCTGATGCGCGAGGCCTACTTCGTGGACTTCGCGCTGGCCATGCAGGAGAAGGTCTCGATCCCCCTCATGGTGACGGGAGGCTTCCGCCACCGCAACGTGATGGAACAGGCCATCAGCGCCGGCGGCGCAGACCTGATCGGACTGGGACGACCGATGTGTGTACTCACCGATGCGCCCGCGCAATTGTTGGCAGGCGAGAGCGCGCTGCCGCGCTATGAATCAAAGCTTTCGCTGCTGCCAGACTGGCTGTCGTTTCTCACTGGCGTCAGCACACTGCGCACGCTGGCAAGTTTTGCAGTGCAGTACTGGTATTACGCACAACTGGATACACTGGGCCGCACAGGCAAGGCCGCACCGGGCATGACAGTATTTGCGGCGACGCGCAAAGTCATGGCACAGCAGAAGCAGTGGATTGCAGCGCGGCGCAAGCTGTAAGCCATTATACGTTTCCACAATTCAACATCATTCGATAGCTTGATTTGAAGAGACGGCTGATACACACTTTTTTTGAGCCAGCACTTTTTTTGAAACCACATCAATTGAGATATGAGGGGCACGCGTTCCCCAATCTATGCGGCTCGCCTGAACTTCGCACGAATGTCCTGCTCCACCATATACATCACAGGCAGCAACACCAGCGACACTAATCCGCCGAACACCACACCCCAGGCCATACTCATCACCATCGGACTGATGTAACTGTTCTCACCCATGATGCCGTAGGCCGTGGGCAGCAAGCCGACTGCTGTAGTCACAGAAGTGATCAGTATGGGCCGAAAACGACGGCGTGCTACCGCAGCAACTTCGGTGGCAGACAGCGGTGCGCCACGTTCGCGGCGATCCTCATTGAGTGAATGCAGCAGCACCAGTGAGTCATTGACCAACACGCCCACCAGACCGATGACGCCGGTTATTGACATCATGCCCATGGACAAGCCCTGCACGGAGTAGCACACCACAACACCCACCAGGCCGAACGGAATACTGAGCATGATGAGCAGCGGCTGCGATGCTGAATTGAACAGAATCACCAACGCGGCGAAGATAGAAATCAGGCAGATAATAGCGGCCAGGCCTAGATCGCCCAGCGCTTCGCCCTGCTCTTCCAGTTCGCCGCCCATGTGAATACGCAGTTGCGGATAGCGTTCATTCCAGTCCTGCTGGGCTATCCACTGCGCCACATCCTGATTGATAGAATTGACGCTGGCCAGCTCGGAATCAATCTCGCCATACACAGTGACGGTGCGCTTGCCAAAATAGTGTTTGATGTCTGCCTCACCCGGGCGCACTGAGAATTGTGCCAGTGATTTCAGGTAAACCGCCTCGCCGTTCGCATTCACCACGGCCAGATTCTCTAAGGTTTCCAGTTTTCCTGCATCCGGCAACGGCAATTGCAGCCGGTAGCGCACACGTTCATCCAGCGTTTGCAACTCATCCACCAGCAGGCCATCCACGGCAATACGCATGGCCTGTACCAGTTGATCCATATCCAGGCCGCGCGCGGCCAGCAGTGCATGATTCACATCCAGCTCGATGACATCCTTGCCCGCATTGATACTGCTCCAGCTGGCGGTAACCCCGGCATGACCACGCAGGTATTCGAGCAACTGCCCGGCAACGGTGTAACGTTCCTCGCCGCTGCCGATTACGTCCACCTGCACGGGCTTGCCAACAACGGGTACGTCCGTGAGGGCTTGCACTACCAGTGAATCGAAACCCTGCTGTTTATCTGCCCAGGCTTGCAGGGTAGCCACCAGCTCCTTGGTGTCGGTATCGCCGCTGCGCTTGCCCAATGGTTCCAACTGGATGGCGATGATCGCCCAGGCGTGGTTGCGCCCTTCGGTGGTACCGTAAAAATCGGTGTCGTGGTGGCCCACCTGACTGGTAATCGCGAGCAAATCTTCGGCTGCGACAAAAACCCGCAGCTCGGTTTCCATGCGCGACACCGCCGCCACAGTCTGCTCGAAACGGCTTCCCACAGGCAGCTCGACCTTGATCTGCACAGTATCAATATCCACATCGGGATACATGCTGAAGTTAATTGTTCTATAGCCAATAAACATCACCCCGATAAACACCAGCACAAATACCAGCAGCGTCAGGTAGCGATGCTGCAGCCAGCCGCTGATGCGTTGATGGTAATACTCGCGCAAACGCTCGAAGGCGCGCGCACGCGGCTTCGCTTCGCGCTGCCGTACATGGGCGAGATGGCCGGGCAGCAAGCAGAGGCTCTCGAACAGAGATGCCATCAACAGCACGACCACCGCCAGCGGAAATGGCAACATGAAATCGCCGTTGGCACCATCGAGAAACATCAGCGGTGCAAAAGCCAGCATGGTGGTCAATGCACTGAAGATAACCGGCTGCGCGACCTGCGAAGCTCCCAGTACACTTGCCTCGCGCAGCCCAACGCCCTCGACCCGCAGTCGCTGCACGTTCTCACTGACCACCACCGCATCATCAACCAGAATTCCCATCAACAGCACGATGGCGGTGAGACTCATCGCGTTGATAGTGACATCGATGGCCGCCAGACCCAGGAACGACAGACACACCGCAAAGGGAATACCCACCGCGACCCACAGCGCAAAACGCAATTCGAGAAAGTAGCAGAGCAACAGCAGCACCGACACCAGCCCCAGTAAAGCGTTACCGCCCAGCACATCCAGCATGTTTACCGTGAGGCGCGAGATGTCCGCGACCATCACCAGTTCGACACCCGCCGGGACAGAAAAATTCTCGACATAGGCGCGCACATTGGCGGCTGTATGCACTTCATCGGCGCGCGCTTTCTTGCGTGCTTGCAGGGCGATGCTCATACGTCCATCAACGCGCGACTGCACTTCCCAGTCTTCGTAATCTATCACCACGGTGGCGATGTCGCGCAGCAGCACCGTGTTGCCGGGCGCACCTGAGCGCACAACGACGGTTTCCACTTCACGCGGGTCGCGAAATTGCCCTACGGCAATGATCTTTTTTTCCGCCAGAAAGGAGTCGATAGAGCCGCCACTGTCGCGCAGGTTGCGCGCGCGAATCGCGGCAATGATCTCGTCGTGGCTGATGCCGAGGTGCGCGAGTTTTTCAGGCTCCAGTAGAATGCGCACTTCCGGACGCCGGTAGCCGTGTTTCTCCACACTGGCGATACCGTGCACTTCGCGCAGGCCATCGGCTACGTTGCGAGCAACATCGCGCAACAGCGACTCCGGCACCTCGCCGGTGACATGCACTTCCATCACCGGTGTGACCAGTGTCGACAGCTCTTCCACCAACGGCTTTTCCAGCAGGTCATCGGGCAGGCGCGCCGCTGCCCGATCCACCGCCTGCTGGATATCGCGCATGATGTCCTGCTTGTCCGCTGTCACAAGATCCAGATTCAAAGTGATGACCGACAGGCTCTCCATACTGTTGGAGTAGAGTTTCTTGATGCCCTCCACTTCCAGCAGCTCTTCTTCCAACGGCAGGGTTATCCCGAGTTCGACATCCTCCGGCCCGGCCCCGGCCTTGATCGTTGTGATATTCACCACGCCCATATCGACATTGGGATTGTACTCGTACCGCATATTCCCAATGGTCAGGAAGCCGAGCGTGAAGACCATCACCATGATCATGTTGACCACCAGCGGCCTGTCGACAAACCAGCTAATCAGGTATTGCATGGGATCAGTCTGCGCTGCGAGCGATGACGGTGTCACCGTCCAACAAGTGGGCGTGCCCCGCGACGACAACGTGGTCACCGGCGACAAGCCCGTCCAGAATCTGCAGGCGGTTACTGAAGCCTGCAGCGAGTAATGGCTCGCGCAGATGCGCCACGCCGTTCTCAATAACAAATACGACGCGCCTGCGATTGCGGTCTACCAGCGCTTGCTCAGGCAGGAGCAGGGCATCGGGTTTACTGATGCCCTGTAACTCGGCCCTGGCTGTCATGCCCGGTCTCAGCGCATCGGTCTCACCTGACAATATGAGCTTCACGGGGAAATTGCCGGTAGCCCGATCGGCATTGACGCCAACCCATTCGATGTTGGCCGCATACTCCCTGCCGGCTATTCCCGACACAATGACACGCGCCGGGTCACCGGCGCGGATATAAGCGATGTCGGCCTCGCTGACCCAGGTTTGCATACGCATGCCCTGCACAGCTTGCAAGGTAATCAGGCTGGCCCCTGCCTGCACCGGCTCGCCGACTTCCACGGCGCGGATGTCCACCAGCCCCTCAGTGGGACTGAAGATGCGGGTGTCGGCCAGCTCGCGTCTGGCCAGCTCGGCGCTGGCAAGCACTTGCTGGTAGGCAGCGTTAGCAAGATCGACCGCTAACTGCGCGCTGTCCAGCACCTCCTGGGATATCGTTTCCTTTTCAGCCAGATCGCGCCGCCGCTGCAACTTCAGCCGCGCTTCTTTCAACGCGGCCTGCGCGTGTTGCACCTGCTGCTCCATCTGCTGAACCGCGAGCTCGCGTTTTTGTGGGTCCAGCTCCAATAAGAGCTGCCCGGTCTTTACGCGGTCACCTTCATTGATGTGCACTGCAATCACCGTGCCCGACAGTTCAGCAGCAACATTGACCTCTTCCAGCGCTTCGACCACACCGAAGGTACTGACAGTGGTCTGCCAGTTCAGCGGCCGCAGCTCCTCTACCGTTACCTCGACCTGGTGCGGCGCTTTAGCGTCATCACTATCTGGTTCAGGAGCTTCACTGCATGCGCCAACAGACAGCGCTCCCACCAGCAAGAACGCGCGCAGGTAAACGGGTGAAGTATTGTTGCTGGGCGAGCCGCATAGGACCCTTATTGTGAACGACAACATGGAGCAGCGAATTCCTTATTAGCGGTGACTATCGCATATCTCCCGTATCGTAACGCTTGGGAGCGAAGAATCCACCCAATAAAAAGTCACCGTCTGGCGAGAGTACCGTGACACACCCTCGATGTTCCAGCGCACTTTGTTGTCACTAAACCGCTTTAACAAGAGCAGCTGACAGTTTCACCACCGGCGCCTTGCTGGATCGGCGGTCACGCTCACACGTGCATAGTCTTGGCTCAGCGTCGCAGAACGCTGCTAACAGCTCTGCCCCAATCAGCGGGATTTGGGTATTATTTTAGGATACTCACTCAATAATGTCAGCAGTTTCTCGCGTTCGCCTGGCGCTTCGCGGGTTGAATTGATCAGATGGGCAGGACGCACTTCACGGTCCAGAAACAACTCGCCAGTGGCATCACCAGCTTCAGTGGCCACTGCCAGCCACACGATAGTATCTGCGCCTTCGTCGGCCGAGCGCAGCACCCTTTTGGTCAGACGCCGGAATTGTGGCAAGGCATTCTGTACGCCCGGAGTGTCGGCCCAGCCGGGATGCATGGCATTGACGACGATCCCTTCGTCCGACCAGTTTTCAGCCCACTCCTGCGTCAACACCATCAGGGCGCGCTTTTGCCGCGCGTATGCCGTGCTGCCGGAGTATTCGCGGGTGTCTGGTGCCTGCAATGCCTCTGTCTCGAGTTTCTGGCTATACATACCGCCCGACACCACATTGATGACCCTTGCCCCTTCAGCTGTGGCTAGCAATGGCTTGAGTCCTTCGGTCAATCGGTAAGGGCTGAGCAACAGCAGTGCAAAGCTCTGTTCCAGCCCTTCGACTGTCTCGCCTCGCGAGTTAAACAGTGCACCTGCATTGTTGATCAGGACATCGATAGGTTCGCCGCGTTTTTTCAGGCGCGCCACCAGCGCATCGACATCGCGCATAAGGCTCAAATCGGCGAGTTCGTAACGAATTGCAGTGTTACCAGTTTCACGCTGCAAGGCATTGACGGTATCCTGCGCTTTCTGCTTGTCACGCATGACAAGTGTTAACGTTGCGCCGCGTCGTGCCAACTGATGGGCGGTCGCATAGCCCAGTCCAGCCGATGTGCCGGTAATCACCATATGCTTGTTTTTGACACTGGCTGACATGGGGTTAAAGCGTTTGCGACCGCGCGTATATCCCAAGCGCGAAAACATTGCCACTCCGGGCAACAACAAACGGTCGGCCATGCGTGTACCGCGCGAGGTCTGCCTCAGCGGGAAGTTGTCGGCCAGCGCCTCCCCCAGGCCCGCCACCGATTCCCGACCCATCTTCTGCATACCCTTTTCGGACAGCGCAGCAACGGCCGACACCAGCGGTTTAAAACTGAACTCTGCACGGTAATCAATGTGCGTGCCGGTGGCGGTGGCGGCAAAGGTGATGACGTCTCGCGCATCAAAAAAGGAGCTCGTACCAAGCAGTTCAATGCAGGTATTTTCAGTCAGCTTCAGCGTCGTATAAAGCAACTTCACACTGCCCACCGGCAGTGCGCAGATTACTTCAAATTGAGTTCCTACCGCGACCGCACCCGGCGTTAATTTGCGTGCAGACAACGCTGTTGAATCCCACTCTACAGTCGTGGTGAAATCGCTGACATACGCGAATACTTCTTCTATCGGACGGTCGACGTCCACGGTTTCGTGTAACACGATCATGTTGATTTACTCGGCAGTTTCATTAGGAACGGACGCGACTTCATTGCGAATTCATACGGCGAGTTTGCATAGTTGGGTCACTCTGCACTCTGCGCCCTGATATCTGCATAGGCCGCTAGTGCTGCTCCACGAGCATCGCGGTGATCCACGATCGGCAATGGGTAGTGATCAGGGAGGATCACTCCTGCATCCTGCAATACCTGCGAGGGTGCCGCCCAAGGCTGATGCAGGTAGCGGTCCGGGAGTGCCGTCAGCTCCGGCACCCAATGCCTGACGTATTCCCCCGTCTTATCGAATTTCTCGCCCTGCGTGGTGGGATTAAAAATACGGAAGTACGGCGCCGCATCAGCGCCGCTGCCAGCCACCCACTGCCATGAGCAGGCGTTATTGGATAGATCTGCATCTACTAATGTATCCCAGAACCAGCGCTGCCCCGCGCGCCAGTCGATGAGCAAATGCTTGCATAAAAAAGACGCTACCACCATACGCACGCGGTTGTGCATGTAGCCCGTCTGCCACAACTCTCGCATACCGGCATCGACAATGGGATAGCCCGTCTTGCCCTGCTGCCATGCGCGCAAGTGAATCGCACCTCCAACCCAGGGGAAGGTGGCGAAATCGGATTTGAAAGCATCCTCCGGCATCGCTGGGAAATGAAACAACAGATGGTGAGAGAACTCCCGCCATGCCATTTCGCTCAAAAACTTTTCCGTTTCCTGCTGCAATTCCGGGCTGGCCAATGCAGCCTGCCGGGCAACGTGCCACACTTTAGCGGGCGCGATTTCACCAAAGTGCAGGTGGGGGGACAAACGCGATGTCGCACTGCGCGCCGGATAATTTCTGCCCTTGTCATAGTCACTGACAGAGTCTCGCAAAAACGTCTGGAGTTTCAGGCTTGCCTGTTTTTCTCCAGGCTGCCAGAGTGTGGTCCACGATCGCGCCCAGTTGGGTTCAGTGGGCAGCAGCGCCCACTCGTCCAAATTAGCAGACGGTTTTACATCCTGCGGCCACTGGCTCAATCGTATGCGCGTTACAGGTTCCCGCACCACAGGCAAATCACGACACTTTCGCCAGAAGGGTGTGAATACCTTAAACGGTGTGCCCGCCTGTGTGGACACAGCCTCTGGCTCCCACAACAGCGAGCCGCCATAGCGCTTCAGTTCCACGCCCTTGGCGCCGAGAACTTTAAACAGCTGAGACTCCAGCCGGCGTGCCCACGGCTCATATTGGCGTGAACAACACACCAAATCCGCTCCAGATTGCTCGGCGAGCGCAGCCAAGGCGGTGTCAGGCCGACCGACGGCCAAATATAATTGGCCACCTGCCTTTTGGATATCCTGCGACAGCGCCGCAAGGCTATGGTGAAGCCACCAGCGGCTGGCGCCACCCATCTGCCACTCACCGGGGCTCTCGTCATCGAGGATGTAGCAGGCTAAAACAGGCCTGCCGGTCGAGACTGCCGCGTTTAGTCCGCGCAGGTCTGACAGTCGCAAGTCTTGACGAAACCAGTAGATAACAGGTGTCTTCACAAAGGAACCGCGCAAGGACTCAATCAAGCGCCCGTCGCACCGCTGGCTCCCAGGACTGCAGCGGATCACTGGTGGTGCTCAGGTGAGCTGCAAGTTTCAAAAACAACGGAAATAGAATGGCCCACAAGGCGCCAATAACCAGAGGCCCCCAGAGAGGCGAACCGAATTCGACCTCCGTGAGGCGTGTACCCGCGACATACGAGAGGGCGCCTCCCACCGCACCGATTGCAGACGCCAGCAATGGCCTACCCTGAAGACTGGAAAATGCGTGCATTGAGGTAGTCGCAAACACCGGCCACAAACAGGACAGCCATAAGGGTGCGAGTACGGACTTCCCGGCGAGGTTAAAAACCCCAGCCAGAAACAACAACTGGTCCAGAGTTACGCCCACCAGGGTGATGATCGCGATTAGCTTCAGCTCCGCTCGGCCATTGCCCAGCAGAAAAAAATGCACAACCAGATGCAACCCCGTAATGGCCACTGCGACCGCCGACGACTGCGTCAAGATGATAGCGAACCAGCTGACGTTGAATAATAAACCGTTCGCGACTTTTCCCGCTGTACCCGTAATTCGGGGACGCCCGCTAATCAATTTTATTATTTTTCCCATACAATGCGGCTCACAATCATGATTCCTACAGGTTGGCGATATACCCCCACTGACCTGCAGCAGGGCGTACTTCTGTCCTAGGACAAAAATTCACCGCGAGTGCGTGCGTCCACCTTGAACTGGCCGCCCAGTGCGGTCGTACGAGTGCGCGAATTCGCATCCATTACACCACGGGCTTTCACACAGTAGTGAACCGCATTGATGGTAACCGCCACATCATCGGTCTCCAGCAAGGTTTGCAGCGCAACCAGTACCTGTTGCGTCAGTCGCTCTTGCACCTGCGGTCGCTGTGCGAAGAATCGCACAATGCGATTGACCTTAGAAAGGCCAATAATCTTGCCCGACGGGATGTAGGCCACGCTGGCTACCCCATCTATAGTAATGAAGTGATGCTCACAGGTGCTGACCACGGAAATGTCATCGATGCGCACCATCTCTTCCACTCCCATTTTGTTACTTATGGCAGTCGCTTTCGGAAAGCGCGCGTAATCGAGGCCTGAGAAGATTTCATCGACATACATTTTCGCGATGCGCTTGGGCGTATCGCAGAGGCTGTCGTCGCTTAAATCCAGCCCCAGAGTGATAGCAATGTCGGCGAATGATTTTTTAATACGTTCGTACTTTTGATCTCGGCTAAGACCGTTGTCGATCAGTGGTGTCTCAAGCCCACGCTCGATGAGAACATCGCGCACTTTGCGGGCATCTTCGGAGATCACCAAATGGGGGGCGATCACGGACTTCATCAGGGCTTGTTCCATTACATGGCTCTCGTAAGTTACGTCAAAATTAATTACGCGAAACAGGCGTATTCAGATCAATCACTAACCCTGCATTGCTCAAGGCATATCACCTTGTACGTTGCTAAACCGGTAACCAGGTTTGGCCAGCGCCAACTGCACTGTACTGATGATGCGCTCCCTGAATCCACCCTCGCAGTAACACAGGTAGAATTCCCACATGCGCATAAACTCTTCACTGAACCCCATACGGCGCACCGCATCGAGTTTGGCCATGAAACGTTCCCTCCAGTGCGCCAGTGTAATCGCATAATCATCGGTGATGTCACGCAGATGCACCACCTGCATATCGGTATCACGCGCAACATGCTCCGCCATTACCGCAACCGAAGGAAGGCAGCCACCGGGGAAAATATAGCGCTTAATGAAGTCCACTGAATCGCGCGCCTCCTTATAGCGCTGATCGGCCACTGTAATTGCCTGAATGACCATCTTGCCATGAGGCTTGAGCAAATCGGCGCACTTCTGAAAATAGTTCTGATAGAACTCATGGCCAACCGCCTCAATCATTTCAATTGAAACCAGCTTGTCGTATTGCCCGGTGAGGTTGCGATAGTCCTCGCACAGCAGAGTAATTCTGTCTTCGAGGCCCTCCTCCTTAACCCGCGCGCTGGCGTGTTCATACTGCTCTCTGGAAATGGTGGTGGTCGTTACACGGCAACCGAAGTGCCTGGCCGCATGAATCGCCATGCCGCCCCAGCCAGTGCCTATCTCCAGCAAATGATTGTCAGGCTGCAACTCCAGCTGGCGGCACAGCTCATCCAGCTTGGCCTCAGATGCTGCCTCCAGCGTCATGTTGCGGTCGCTGAACAGTGCCGACGAATACATCATCGTGGGATCGAGAAACAGCCGAAAAAAATCGTTTCCCAGATCGTAATGGGCGGCGATATTCACTTGGGATCCTTTATGCGTATTGCGATTTAGTCGGTGCGCAAGCTTCAGCGCCAGCTTCACAAAGCCTGACTGGCGCGCCTCGAAACTATCCATCATGGGCAGATTGGCACAGAACAGTCGTGTCGCTTCCACTGGGGCCGGCGAAGACCAATGCCCTTTAATAAAGGCCTCTCCCGCACCGATAGAACCACCTGTCAGCATTTGCCCGTACAACATAGGGTTGTGAACGTGCACTTCAGCCTGCGGTTCCAGCGCCTTGCCAGCGGCGCCAAAATGATGCCGCTGCGGCCCCTCGTGCAGAATCAAGGAACCTATCTGTAGTTTGCCCAGCATTGCGAACACCGCCTCCCTGGCAAGCTTTTCGCCCATTCGTGCGGCGCGTGTTTGTGGTATTTGCAGCGCGCCTATGCTGACTTCACTCATTGCTGGCTCCTATGGCATGGTTACCGGGGTGTGTATGAACAGGTACACCCTTTAAATACAAACGCAACGCCTGCCAATAAATGGCCAAAGCAACCTTCGCTGTCATAAAGGGGTATCGAATAAGTATTTTGTTGAGATTAGCCGCCGTCATGGGCCGTGCAGACAGTGACAGAGTGGCGTCAAACACCCTCTCATCACCCTCCGCTGTGTTTTCCATATGCAATACCAGACGGCGATTCGGCGTATTGCTGCGCCAATGGTAACGCATCGCCATGGGATTAAACGGCGAGACATGGAGCGCCTTATCGAAGGCCGTTTTTAGCCAGGCCCCGGTTTCCGGCCCCGCCAATACATAACTGTGTCTTTCATTCCAGGGCGTGTTATTCACCTCAGCTACCACATATTCCAAGCGCGTTTCATCTTCATTGAAGCAGTAGTAGCAGGCGATGGGATTCATCACATAGCCGAAGTAACGCAGATTGGCCAGCAAGTAGACTGGGCCGGTGTGCACTGCGCCAGTTTCCTCTCGAATGCGGCGGCGAATCTCATCCTGCAGGGGTAGGGCCGGGTCACCCAGGAAGTCACTACGCCGAAATTCGGCAAGCGCCGGTCGGATCGCTGACCAAAAGCGTGGCTTTGCCAATACATCGGGCAACTCGTCCAGGCACAGGTATACCATGGCTACCCGATACCGGAACTCGTGCTGGCGCGGAGACACCCTGCGATGCCTCAGTACGCCCTCGTAAATGCGCGATCTCACGCTGCCGCCAGCTCTCTACTGGACAATGCACTGGCAACGCGTAAGGCGCTTGCCACGCCGTCTTCATGGAACCCGCTATGCCAATAAGCGCCGCAAAACCAAGTGCTATCCACCCCGTTGATCTCGCTCCAGCGCTGCTGTGCGCGCAGACCATCTCGCGAAAAGACCGGGTGGTCGTACTGAAACTGGCCGAGAATTTTATGGGGATTAATGGCTGCGGTATTGTTCAGCGTGACGCAAAACGTTTCAGGCGCTTCGATGCCCTGCAAAATATTCATATTATACGTCACCACTGCGCGCTCGTCGTCTTTGCCCAGTGTGTAGTTCCAGCTGGACCACGCCTTGGTTTTGCGCGGCAACATCTTGACGTCTGTGTGCAGCACTACGTCATTACTTTGGTAGGGGATAGCGCCGAGTATCTCTCTCTCCGCCACCGAAGGTTGTTCCAACAATGCCAGCGCCTGATCTGAGTGGGTGGCAAACACCACCTGGTCGAATAGCAGATGCCTGCCATCGGCCATTTGCAGCGTCACTCCCCTGCCCTTTTTCCTTACCACTTTCACCACCGGACTGCCGGTAAAAATGCGCTCTGCAAATCGTGCACACAGCGGCCGCAAATATTCTCTGGAACCGCCCGCAATGACGCGCCATTGCGGGCGGTTCTTGACAGAAAGCAGACCATGGTTTTTGAAGAACCGAACGAAAAAGCTGACCGGGAATTCCAGAATTGTAGCGCAATCAGCGGACCAGATTGCCGAGCCCATTGCTGCGAGGTACTGGCGAATAAATTTCTCGCCGTAACCCTTGCTACACAAATATGCGCCCAGTGTCTGCTGATCGTCAATTCTACCCGCTTCAAGATCTTCCACTGACTCGCGATTGAAGCGCAGGATGTCACGGATCATACCGATGAACACGGGGGAGAACAAATTGCGGCGTTGCGCAAACAGCGTATCCAGATTGGTGCCAGAGTATTCCAGCCCAGACTGAGGGTCGCGCACACTGAAGCCCATAGCGGTTGGTTTACTGGCTACTCCTATCTCATCCATAAGCGCAATGAAGTTAGGGTAAGTCCAGTCATTGAACACAATGAAGCCCGTGTCGATGGCATATCGGCGAATGCCCAACTGTACATCGACAGTAGCCGTATGCCCCCCAATCCTGCGCTTGGCCTCAAAAACGTGCACTTCGTGGTCAGCGCTCAGGTAATGCGCACAGCTCAGACCCGATATGCCGGACCCGATAATCGCGACTTTCATACGGACGTTCCTCTTCCCGGTCTGGTCGCACTGACCATCCTGATATATTTGCAAACTATACGGTGCAAGAAGGCTCACGGATCAGTTTTCTCGCCATTTTGGTGCAAACCCTTGCTGATCGACGCCTGCAGGCATCTATTACTGACTATTATTTATGAAACGCAGTGATCCAAACCCCTAATCATGCGTATACTTTCGAAATATCTGCGGGCAAGAGTATGTTGACTGTGACCAAAAACTTTGACGATGAGAACCAGCCGCTCATCGACGCCAATGGTAAACGCACCGACGAATGGAGCGAGTGCCTGTCTCTGATCGCGCAAAATGAGGACCGGGCAGCATTTACCAGGTTATTTCGTCACTTTGCACCTCTGATGAAGGCTTTTGCTCTTTCAGGTTCTACACTTTCGGCCAACCACGCAGACGAGCTAGTACAGGAAGTTTTGTTAAAGGTCTGGCAGAAAGCAGGCGCCTTTAATGCAGAGAAGGCAGCTGCCAGTACGTGGATCTACACGATAGCACGCAACTGCAGGACTGACTTATACCGCCGGCTGCAAAAGTTTGATAGTCCTCTCTCCGCAGAAAATGTTACGGACAATGAGGAGAGCGAAGAGGCATTCGTTGTTTTGCATCAAAAGCGCACCAGAGACCGTATCAGGGGGTTAATCAAAGAGCTACCCAATGATCAGGCTCAAATTCTTGGTAAGGTGTACATGGAAGGCAAATCTCATTCAGAGGTAGCCGGGGAGTTGGATCTCCCGCTGGGGACAGTGAAGTCCCGTGTACGCCTGGCCCTCCAGAAACTTCAGATTCAACTTGAAAGATAAACGCATGAGCAATTTTCATCCCGATCTTGACCTTCTCACCGAATATTCCGCCGGTTCGCTGCCATTGGCACAATCTGCGTGTGTATCCATTCATGTCAGCCAGTGCCGACGTTGCGAGCGTATCGCAGGGCAACTTACCGATCTGGGCGCGAGCTTGTTTGAAGCGCTGCAGCCGTTACCGGTTGGCGATACCGAACTGGATGCAGTTCTGGCCCGCCTGGACGATGAGAAGCCACTCGAATATGCCATCAGAAAGGGCAGCACCGCGGGCACACCCGCTATCCTGCAGCGCCTGATGCGTGGTGATTTCAGTGACCTGAGCTGGCGTAACGTCGGCTCTTCGCTGCGTATTAGTCACCTGAAGACGGGTGATCCTCAGCATGAAGTTACGCTTTACCACATCCGCGCTGGTGGCCGCATCCCCGAGCACACTCATCGAGGCACTGAGATGACCTTGATTCTGGAAGGTGGGTTCTCTGATGCGAATGGCAGCTACCATAAGGGTGACTTCCTAATTCGTCGGCCGGGAGACGTGCATGCGCCCACGGCACTGCAGTCCGAGGACTGCATCTGTCTGGCCGTCCTTGACGCACCACTGCGATTCACAGACTGGAAGTTTCGCTGGATGAACCCGTTTCTAAAACTGCGCACTGCCTGAGCCTTGCGTTAGAGGCGTGCACGACACCTCGTTATTCGTTAGGCCATCCGGTTAATTTCCGTAGGCCGATCCACCATCTATCTTGATGATGGCACCGGTGGTGAAGCGCGAGGCGTCCGATGCCAGATAGAGCGCCGCGCCCACGATTTCCTCGGGCTGACCCGCCCGCCCCAGCGGCACAAGAGAAACCAACGCGTCCTTCATCCCCGGCGTCCATGCCGCGGCAATATCCGTCAGAAACGGCCCTGGCATGATGCAATTGCAACGCACCTTTGGACCTAGCGCACGCGCCAGCCCCTCCGTCAGGTTGTTGAGGCCGGCCTTGGCCGCCGCGTAAGGCAATTCAGAAGGGCTGGGAGACACCGCCGCTATACTGCTAACGTTGATGATAGAGCCTCCACCGGCACGCGCCATCTGCTCGCCTACAACAGCGGAGAGCCGAAAAGGTCCCGCAAGATTGACCCCAATCACTTTGTCGAACAACTCGCGACTCACAGTGGCCGGGGAATCATAGAGCGGTGACATTCCCGCATTATTCACCAGCACATCAATGCGGCCATATTCTTCATAGACTGTCTGCACGAGTGCATCGCACGCGTCCCAGTCGCCCACATGGCAAACGACAGGCAGGCAACGACGTCCGGTTTCTCGCTCAATCAGCTCTGCCGCACGGGCGCAAGCCTCCGCTTTGCGGGAACTGATCACCACATGGGCACCTGCCTCGGCGAAGGCACGACACATAGCCAAACCCAGCCCGCGACTTCCACCGGTGACAACGATCACCTTATCGGTCAGATCAAAATAGGCGGCTATCTTCTCAGCTTGCATGGTGTTCTCCCGGGGAGCGGATGAAGCTACATCGCTGCGCGCAGAATACGCAATTGCGCGCAGCCTGTCAGCCACGCGCCGTCACGTGCGACACGAGCACCATCTGGACTTGTTCCCTAAGCCTGCTATAAGCTGGTACGGATTCGAATTGAACTTACTTTAGCCCAGAGGTGGTACTTAGGCGGTGAATTGAATGACCTAGGCTTGGGACTGTGCGAGGCAGGAGGCCGGGGCGGCCATCCGCGGGGCGGCCATCCGCGGGGCGGCCATCCGCGGGGCGGCCATCCGCGGGGCGGCCATCCGCGGGGCGGCCATCCGCGGGGC
>Ga0105050_10000587_pt1 | contig 55928 bp, 45 predicted proteins | sample FRY01_FD_78088 | JGI IMG/M metagenome (GOLD analysis project Ga0105050, IMG submission 78088) | Freshwater microbial communities from Lake Fryxell liftoff mats and glacier meltwater in Antarctica - FRY-01 | ecosystem: Environmental > Aquatic > Freshwater > Ice > Glacier meltwater ...
CTCTTCTTTGGTAAATTTTCGTTTTTCCATCTTTCAAAATTATAGATTTATTAATATAATTCAGTCCGATTATTTAAGGGGCTAAAACATTAGGAATGCACCTTATACAAACTTATAAATGAATTATACAATGAAAAATTACTTATTTATTCTACCATTAGCAGCATTCTTTGTTGGATGTTCAAATAATAGTGATACTGTTACTTTAAAAGCGGTTGCTGATATAGTGGCTAAAAACAGTCGTAGTGTCTCTGGGACCGTTACTTTTAATGAAACTGATGGCAAGGTGACTATGACTGCTAATATATCTGGATTAACACCTGGAAATCATGCTATTCATATACATGCTATTGGTGATTGTAGTGCAGATGACGGAAGCTCTGCAGGAGGACACTGGAATCCAACTAATGTAGATCATGGGGAATGGGGTACTGCCTCTTTTCATATTGGTGATATAGGCAATATAATGGCAGATGCAAATGGTATCGGAACTATTAGTCGAGAAACCAATTTATGGTGTATCAATTGTGATGATGAAACTAAAAATATTATAGGAAAGGCTATTGTCATTCATGAAGGTTCAGATGATTTCTCTTCTCAACCTGCTGGTGCTGCTGGTGCTCGAATCGGTTGTGGTGAAATTATAAAACAATAAAAACATTTACATTAACTGGAATTGTTCATCCAATTTAAAATAAAAATGAATGTCATGGCAAAAAAGAAAACATCACATCAAAAACCTACAAAACCTATGCAACCTGATAAGCCCTCTAAACATACTGTGGAATTGCCTGACCCAAAAAAGCCAAAGCAACCCATACAACCTGGAAAGCCAACGAAGCCTGCAATCACAGAGCCAAAACCTATGGAACCGATGAAACCTACTATACCAGCAAAACCTGATAAATCACCTATCAAGGAACCAACACCAAAAACTCCTGGGATAATCGGTTGATTTAACAAATTCATTCACCATTGTAATAACTAACACAATTAAAAACTTCTATCATGAAAGAATTTTATTTTACTTCAGTGGTTATTTTAATTTATTGTAGCGGTTTTTCTCAATCGGCTTTTCAAAATATTACTAACGGTGAAAAACAAGAGCCAGGATTAACGCTTGTTCTGCCTAATAAAATTGAAGTGGTTGAAAACGCTTTTTTACAAAAGTTAGAAGAAACTAGTTACAAGCCTGAAATGAAAGGTGCGCTTTTTTGGTAATCAAATAAAGTGAATGGTTTTTATGTTTTTAAGCAGGTGAAATTGCTCGAAATAAATAAGTAACCCGAAGATTGCATTAATAAAAAAAGTGTATTAACAATTCGAGAAATCAATACTAATAATTATATAAACACTAATAAATCAAACGAATATGAATTTACTTACAAATGATATGATGCCAGAATTATTAAACGTGAATCCCGGAACATGTATGTCACTGTACATGCCCACGCATCGCACTCACCCTGATAATCTTCAGGATCCCATTCTTTTTAAGAACCTGATGAAAAAACTGGAACAATCCCTATTGCAACAATATTCCGCTTCAGAAACTACCATGCTTCTAAAACCATTTGTAGAGCTTGAAAATAATGAAGAGTTTTGGAGGCATACATTAGACGGACTGGCTGTACTTAGCACAGCCGGCATGTTCAAGACTATACTCTTACCCGTATCCACAGAAGAATTAGCTGTGGTTGCTGAAAGCTTTCATACAAAACCGCTTCGAAAATATTTACAGTCGGTAGAGCGTTATAATGTGTTGGGTTTAGGCCTCCACGATTACCATATTTATGAAGGCAACAGGCATTCGATGACAGAATTAGTGCTTGCCCCAGGAATTCCCAAGAATATAGAAGAAGCATTAGGTGACGAATTAACCGATAAGCATTCCACTGTTGCCTCCTATGGCGGTGTAGGCAGCGGAAGCAGCACTATGCACCATGGACATGGCGGCAAAGCAGACGAAGTGGATATTGATGCCGAAAGATTTTTTCGCTTTGTAGCAAAAACTATTAACGATCATTATTCCAAACCCTCAGGTTTGCCGCTTATACTGGCTGCATTGCCAGAGCACCACCATCTTTTTCATAAAGTAAGCAACATTCTTTCATTGCTTCCCGATGGTGTTGATGTGAACCCAACGTCAGTTGAAACCGATGAACTGTTGAATCGTGCCTGGAAAGTTATGGAGCCATATTATACTGGTATCATCGACAAAGCTTGTGATGTATACCAACATGCAAAATCAAAAGATACTGCCAGTGATAGTATAAGTGACATAGCTGTTGCAGCAGCAGCCGGCAGAGTAGATACTTTAATGATAGAAGCCGACCGCCAAATTCCGGGCAAAATAATAAACAAAACAGGTAGTATTGAAAAAGGCGATTTAGAAAACCCTGAAATGGATGATTTACTGGATGACATAGGTGAACTTGTAACAAAGATGGGCGGCAAAGTAATGGTTATTCCACATGAAAAAATGCCTACGAAAACAGGTATCGCCTGTGTGTTCCGTTATTAAAATTAAATCAAAAAATTGAAACTTTAAACAACGAAAAAGTATTGCATATGATATGAAAACTCCGACCTGTAAAAAGGAATTTTCCGATTGAGAAAAAGAAAATAACCTACTGCACAGCGGACAAATACTTCCCCGACAGCCAACCCATTTGCCATCATATTTCCTTTTGCTTGATTTTAATTTTTAATGGCAAAAGGAAAAGAGAGGGCGAACAAAAGGGTAGCGCATAACAGCACCTGCAAAAAAAAAGTCGGTTCAGTGGTTAAATGAAGCTTTGTGTCCTCCACGGCTGATTTTGTGGTGGCAGACAGTTTAGTGCTTCGAAAATCCCTTTTTGTCATTTGTGAAGTCTTCTCTTGCATGAAACCCTTTAACTAATTTCCGGTCCAATCTTCACGAAAAAATTGATAAACTTGCCTTAGAAACAGCGATTCCTTACACACTTTTGCTCGCATTTGATTCGATCTCATTTAATCTGGACCTAGGTACTGTTCAAAAGAAAATAATAGAGGGGTAAAATATTTAAAAAGCGATATCAATAAATTGGATCTAGCCTTGGCGTTACGTGTAATAAAAGTCAACTAATATATTCAACAAATATCAAAACCCCACTCTACTGCACGTAGATTGGGGTTTCTTTTAAATTCAATCTATATAAAAATCAGAGAATAAACAAATTTGATCTGCACTACTTCCAACCACCACCAAGGGCGCGGTATGCATTAATTGTTGCTACCATTTGTTCTTTCTTAGTATCTACTAATTCAAACTTCGCTTCCAAAACATCTCGTTGTGTCATTAAAACTTCCATGTAATCTGCTCTAGCTGAAAGAAACAAATCACTTGAGATTCTAATTGACTCAGACAATGCTTCTACTTGCTTTGCTTTCAAATCATAGCTTTTAGTAAGATTATCAATTTTTGAAATTTGATTTGCAACTTCAATGTATGCTTTTAACAAGGTTTGCTCGTATTCATACATCGCCTGAATTTGCCTTGAGTTTGCGCTGTAATATTTCGCTTTTATGACTTTACGATTAATTAAAGGCGCCATCAAATCACCAATCACATTGTAAATAATGGACTGTGGACGAATAATGTATTCAGGATTAAATGCATTTATACCCATCTGAGCACCGATTTCCAATTTGGGATAAAAGTCAGCCTTAGCGATTTTGATATCCAACTTACTTGCTTCCAACATGTTTTCGGCGCGACGAATATCAGGGCGATTGTCTAACAATTGAATAGGAATACCTTCTTGGATATCCATTGGAACCAAAGTAATTATTTCCACGGATGAACGTTGTACACGTTGAGGGAAACGACCGACTAAAAAGTTGATTCTATTTTCTGCTTCTACAATCTCTTGTTGAATCGTAAATTGAAGACTTCTTGTCTTATACACTTCCGCTTCAAATCGTTTCACTGCTAATTCAGTAACTCGAGCGGCTTGCTTTTGGGCCTTAACAATCTCTAGCGCATTGGTTTGAATCTCAATATTTTGATTCACAATTGCCAATTGATTATCGTACGCCAACAAATTATAGTACGATTCAGCAATTTCAGCTACCAAATTTGTCACCATGTAGTTTTTTCCTTCGTATGAAGCTAAAAATCTCTTTGCAGCAGCATCTCGGCCGTTTCTCAGCTGTCTCCAGATATCAACTTCCCATGATGCTTTAAAACCAATCGTGAAATCAGTCATTGGTTCAGGCATTTCTTTTCCTGGCTCGATTTCCGTTGTCGCTTCTAAAGCACCTTGCGCTGTATAACGTCCTACTTTATCAACTCCTCCACCAACGTTTCCACTAACATTCGGAAGGATTTCACCTTTTTTTTCCATTACCTCATTTTGAGAAACCACTATTTCCTGAAGCGCGATATTCAACTCTTGGTTATTTGCCAAGGCAGAATCTATTAATGCTGCCAAATTTGGATCGTCATAGAATTGCTTCCATCCTAGCATTCCTGTGTTAGTGGAATCCTGCGAGTTATTGTAACTCGCAGGGACACTTTTATATACATTTTGCCTACCAAGATCTGGTGCTTTACATGACGAAATTACAATTCCAACAATCGTCAATAGGATGTATATTTTAGTTCTAATCATAACTTCTTTTATTTTTCGATTATTTTTTTGGTTTTCGGGTCAACAAATTCAGTATTCTTTTGACTCTACTGAGCTCCGTTTTGATTTTATCATGCTCTTCACTTTGTCGAACAAAACTTTCTGACAAGGTTTCATCCATTTCATTTTTGATCAAAGAACGACCATCTGCCATTTTAGCAAAAATGTAGTAAAGACCTGGGATAATTATTACGCCGATAAGCGTACCGAGTAACATTCCGCCCATTGCAGAAGTACCAATTGTATTGTTTCCAATTGCTCCAGCTCCATGTGCTAAAACCAATGGAATTAATCCTGCCACAAAGGCAAATGAAGTCATCAAAATTGGTCTAAACCGAACTTTGGCTCCTTCAATCGCTGCATCGAAAATACTCATTCCCTGTCGTCGCTTATGCACGGCAAACTCCACTATTAACACGGCATTTTTCCCTAGTAATCCGACCAGCATAATCATACCAACTTGCGCATAAATATCGTTTGCAAGTCCCATAAATTTAAGCATCAAAAATGAACCGAAAATACCGACAGGTAAAGAAAGAATCACTGCTAAAGGCAATAAGAAACTTTCGTATTGAGCAGCAAGTACGAGGTAAACGAAAATCAATACAACAGCAAACACATAAATTGACTCATTACCCCTCTGCGCTTCATCAAAAGACAATCCTTCCCAAGCTATATCATATCCTCTCGGTAATTTCTCTGCAGCTACTTCTTTTATTGCAATAATTGCATCCGCAGTAGTATAGCCATTTGCTGGAAGACCTCTAATGGAAGCTGAATTGTACATATTGTATCGCGTAAGCTCATTTGGACCTTGCGTTTTCTTCATTTTCATGAAAGCAGAATACGGTACCATTTCACCTGCATCATTTTTCACGAATAAATCCAAGATATCAGATGGCATTCTTCTAAATTCTGGGCCAGATTGTACATATACTTTGAAAAATCTACCAAAACGAATAAACCCTTGCTCATAAGTTGATCCAATCATGATATTTAAGTTTTCCATGGCTTTTCCAATTGACACTCCTTTTTGCATCGCAGCCTTGTTGTCAATAACCAATTCGTACTGAGGATAATTGGCAGCAAAGAAGGTAAAGAGACCTGAAAGTTCCTTTCTCTTCTTTAATTCAGCCATGAAGTCCTTGTTTATTTTATCAAATGCTTGGTAATCGCTTGAAGCATTTTTTTCCAACAAACGCATAGAGAAGCCACCTGATGAACCAAAACCTGGTACTGCTGGAGGTTCAAAATACTCCACAATCGCACCTAGATCTTTTGATTTCTCTTCCAATTCTTCCATGATTTCATGAACGTTTTTGGAACGATCACCCCATGGTTTCAGGTTAATTAAACACGTTCCAGCATTTGAACCACGACCTTCTGTCATAATTTCATAACCTGCTAGAGAAGAAACAGATTCGATTCCGTCTACCTTTTCACAAATTTGCTGTAGTTCTCTAGAAACCTTATTGGTTGCTTCCAAGGTAGAGCCAGGAGGTGTTTGGATAATGGCATAAATAGTTCCTTGATCTTCACCAGGAATAAACCCTCCAGGCAAAATATTATTTTCTATAACTATACCAGCACTAAATAGAACCAAAATTAAAATCGTTAATATTCTTCGATTAACGATCAACTTCAATAGGCTAACATATTTCCCTGTTAATTTATCGAAACGTCTGTTAAACCAATCAATAAAACGATTAATTGGAGATTTTCTAAGTTTTTTCCCATGATTGTTTTTCAAAATCATTGCGCACAATACTGGAGTCAGTGTTAATGCAACAATCGCAGATAAAATAATCGAACTTGCCATTGTAATCGAGAATTGACGGTAAAATGTTCCGACAGGTCCCGACATAAATGCAATTGGTACAAAAACAGAAACCATGACCAATGTAATTGCTATAATTGCACCACTGATTTCTCCCATTACACTTTTCACAGCGTTAAAAGGCGAAAGGTGTTCTTCATCCATTTTCGCATGGACTGCTTCAACAACTACAATGGCATCATCGACCACAATACCAATTGCCAATACCAAGGCGAATAATGTGATTAAGTTTATTGATAAGCCAAACATTTGCATAAAGAAAAATGCTCCAATCAACGATACAGGAACGGCAATAATAGGAATCAATGTAGAACGCAAATCGCCTAAGAATAAAAATACTACCAATGCAACCAAAAGAAATGCATCTCTTAAAGTATCGATAACTTGCTCAATAGATGCTTCTAAGAATTTAGACACATCATAACTGATTTTGTAATCAATTCCTGGAGGGAATGTTTTTTTCATCTCCTCTAGCTTCAATTTCACATTTTCAATTACTTCCGTTGCGTTACTTCCTAAGTTCTGCTTCAATACAATTGCAGCCGATGGTTTTCCATCAAGATTGGAGTAAATATCAAAAAACTCACTTCCTAACTTCACTTCTGCAACATCTCTTAAGTGAATGCTTTCACCTTCTGAATTTGCTCGAATAATGATGTCTTCATATTCTTCAGGTTTGCTGTATCTTCCTTTGTAATTCAATACATATTCTAAGGATTGTGCCTCAATCCCAGAACTTTGACCAATTCTTCCTGGTCGGCCAATGATGCTTTGTTCCTTCATCGCATCCATTACCTCTTCTACGGAGATATTGTATGCTCTCATACGTTCAGGATTTAACCAAACACGCATCGCATATGTTCTACTTCCAAGAATCGTAGATCTAGCAATACCATTAATCCTGTTAATTTCAGGAATCATGTTCACGTTTGCATAGTTGTAAAGAAACTTTTCGTCTAACTTTTTATTTGTGCTATACAAGTTTACATACATCAACATACTCGGCTGAATAGGTGTAATAATTACACCTTCTCGTTGCACCAAATCTGGCAATAATGGCATAACTTGATCGACACGTGTTTTCACACGTATAACGGCTTGATTGGGATCTGTGCCCGGCTCAAAAACAATACTAAGTGTTGCTTCCCCCGCGCTTGTTGCATCGGTTGCCATGTATCGCATTCCTTGCACACCGTTGATTGCATTCTCGAGTGAAATTAATGTCGATTTCACCAAAACATCTGCATTTGAACCTGGAAATGCTATAAAGATACTAACCGTTGTTGGGGCAATTTCTGGGAATTGAGCTGTGGGCAATTGTTTCATTGACAACAATCCCATAAAGACGATTACGACTGAAATAACAATCGCAAATACCGGTCTAAAAATGATTTTACTAAACATAATTCAATTTTTTGTACTTGTGATTATTCAGCGTATAAATTAAGTTCTGAGATCGCTTTTTTAGGTTGAATGAATTTGTATTTTATTTTATCGTTTTCATTTATTTTACGAAGACCTTCTAATACAATTTTATCGCCTTCTTTTAGTCCTTCTGTGACAATAAATAAATGAGGCATTTCTGCGCCTACTGTAATGTTTCGAGAACGAACAACATTGTTCTTGTCTACAACAAATACATACTTTTGATCCAATACTTCGAATGTTGATTTTTGAGGTATTAACAAGGCATTTTTCATCGGAGAAAGTAAAAGAATTGTTCCTGTTTCGCCATGTCTTAATAATCCATCAGGATTTGGAAATGTTGCTCTAAAGGCGATGTTCCCAGTTTCATTATTGAAGTCTGCCTCAATTGTTTCAACCTTACCAATATGACCATAGATTTTTTCATTTGCCATCTTTAGTCTAACTTCTGTGGTTTTGTCCTTTTTAAATTCGCTCATATAATCGAGGTATTCCGACTCAGGAACATTGAAATACACCCAAAGAGTGCTGTTATCAGAAAGATTTGTAAATAAATCACCTTCATCTACAAGGCTACCTAATCGTACTTGAAATTTATCGATTATCCCACTAAATGGAGCTCTAATTTCTGTAAAATCTAAATGAGTTTGCGCCAATTTCAATTCGGCTTTTGCTTTGTTCAATTTCGCCTTTGCCATGGCCAATTCATTTTTAGAAACTACATTTTTGTCAAAAAGTGCTTGTGAATTCGCAACTTCAATTTCGGCAACTTGGACTTCTGATTTTGCGCTCATCACCTCTGCCTCATATAAATTTGGCATAATTTGAAACAGCAATTGACCTTTTTTCACGGACTGACCTTCGTCTATATAAATGGACTGTAAAAAACCTCGTTCCTGTGCGCGAAGTTCAATATGGCTAATTGCATGGATTTGGCAAACGTATTCTTTGGTAATAACAGTGTCCATTCTCACTGGACTTGTAACTAAAAATTCAATTTTTTCTTCAACTTCCTTTTTTTCCGATTGGCAACTTGTCAAAATAATTGTAACAAGTAAACTCGCGAGCATAAATACTCTTTTCATAATAATGTATTTTTTGTTTCTGATTTTTTCTTGGATTTTCAACAATTTGGTAATCGTGCTGCTTAACATTATTTCATGGTATGAAATACAGAAAGTTGAGGGTACAAGAAATTTACCCTAGCAAAATAGACGATACTGACAATCGCCTAATATGATTACAATCAAATTTGAAAAACTTGGTACAGAATGTACCAACACTCGAAGGCTTCCTCAAAATGAGAATATGAGGATAATTCATTATTAATATCGCTTAACACACATGCAGCGTCGCGGTAATTAAAAATAGATACATCAGAAAAAGTTTTTCCTAATTTATCCTTTTGTGATTTCGTTTCATCGACATCAACCTCCTTCTCAATGACCGTTATTGGTGAGTCATTTTCGTGACTATTAGTATCAGATGCAAAAAAAGTATTAATGAAAACATTAGAATCACTTGATAAACAAGTGGTAAAATGACTTTCGTTACTTATTCCATTGTATTCCTCATACGCATGCGATTGCCCGTATGTAGTCGCAAGAATTACAAAGCAGGATAAAACATATTTAAAAAAAGTCTCAATCACGCACCAAATTTAAATGAAAGAACCAGACATTCACTTAATCAAAAGTTAATAAATTGTTAAAGGTAAAAGCGTGTGTATTAGCGATTAAAACATGCAAATCTTCAACGTAAAATAACCTTATCGATAATAAATAGTGTTTCATCTATATAAAAAATCCTTTAGCGCTCTATTTTTACTGCATTTGATTAAATACGATTCAATAAATTGAGCTGTGTTTAAACATCTACCAAAACTTCAAAGCAATACAAATGAAACATTTGTTAGAGGAACTGTCAATTATAAGTACCGCAGAACTAAAAGGAGGTTTTAAGGCAAGTTTTATGATAACTCTATTATTGAAGTAAAATGGGATCCTGAATTAAAGGAGGTCGAGAAATTTTATATGGTAGAGTTAACCAAGGCAATCAAACTTTTAGGAAATGCAATAAAAATGCGTATGTACTATACAGTTTATGGCAGAATTGATGGAAAAGTTATTTCTGAAAGGCTTTCAAATGATAGAAAAGAATAATAAAATGCTAGTATCATCACCCTATTCCCCAGCACAAGGTCTTCCTTCGTTGTTAGCGATAATTTGAACCAAATTATTTCTATCTTTCGAAAACAAATTTATTATATCCGTTTGGCTGATACATGGATGCAACGGTTAGCCGCCCATCTTTGTTATAATTTTCAATATGGCTACACTTGTGTAATCACAGGTATTCCTTATCGAATTTCTAACTACTCAATGTTCAGTCCTTCCTTTGCTCGTGAGACCTCTTATGGCGTTCCTGCTTGGTTCATCCTGAGCCTGCCGAAGTGTCAAGACTTTTGCAGTCTTGCTTACTTCACTATATTGGTCACTCCAAACCAGCTTGCGACTTACTAATGCTTTCAGGTAGCTTGTCCCGACTTTACGAAAGGTATACCCTTGCGATTATTGGACTTACACCCTCTGGAAAATTAACACGCTTGGTTATCTCATTTTTTATTTGCAATTTCAAATTTTTATTAGAGTTTCACTAAGCGTGTTGCTCTGCTCATGCAGGGCACACACAGCACCTTCAAGAAATTGGCGGTTCAGTGCTGCGTAAGACAGTTTTGTGGTTCAATTTATACTTGTGCTTCGTATGAACATTTGTGGTAAAAATCGCCAACTTCTTGTAGGTGATAACTGCGTATATTCAATCCTAAACGAAAGACAGTGCTAACATCAAAATTCGTAACATTGCATCTACATTACAAACACTAACACAAAATGAAAAATACAAAAAACAGTTTCTTTATTCCCTTTCTCGTATTTGCTATTTTAATTTTGATTGTTGCATTCTCGTTAAAGAATATTTATGAGTTAAATAACAATTCTAAATGGGTTGTTCATACTTGTGAGGTGAAGATGGCTTTGGCTAATAATCTTTCTTTTTTAATAGATATGGAAACAGGTCAAAGAGGTTTTGCTTTGACAGGGAATAGAGATTTTCTGGAATGCGAAAATTTGGCAAAACCTCAAATTCAAAAAAATATTTTGCAGTTGCAAACTTTAATTAAAGACAATCCGAGTCAACTACAAAAGCTCGATTCGCTTAAACAACTTATTGACTTGAAAATTGCATTCAATGATAAGGTTATTAAAGTGAGGGAGTAGTTTGGATTAAATGCAGCAGTCGTAATTATTTCTACCCGTAAGGGCATACAAATAATGGATGGCGTTCGAAAACTCTCTGGTAATATGCTGGAAGTAGAAGAGAAGTTATTAAATAAAAGAAATATAATTGCGACTAACAGTTATTTTCTTGCTCAATTTTTCGCTGTTGTAGGAGGTATTCTCTCTATATTAATTGCCATCTTTTTAATGATTATTAATAACAAATCTTTAAAACTGAAAAATATTATCCTGCAATCTGAAGAAAAGTTTAAATCGATATTTGACAATAGTCTTGCGGCAGTTTTGGTTGCCGATGATAAGGGCAATTATTTATCCGCTAACAAAGCGGCAGGTAAACTTTTGGGTTATTCTGTTAAAGAACTATTGCAAATGAATGTGGGCGATTTAAAAACAACTGTACAACCTGGAGCAGCCAAACGTTATGAAGAATATATTAGAAAAGGAGAAGAAACAGGTGAATTTGATTTCATTACAAAAAACGGTGAACATAAATTAGCACAATATCAAGCAAGTCGTACAACGGCTGATTTCAATTTAAGTATCCTTATGGATATTACGGAACAAAAACAAGCATCTGAATATGCAAGGAGTTTAATTGAAGCATCACTCGACCCACTTGTTACCATTTCTCCCGAAGGAAAAATTACGGATGTAAATGAAGCATCAGTTAAGGCAACAGGAGAAACAAGGGAAAAATTAATTGGCAATGACTTCTCTGACTATTTCACTGAGCCAGAAAAAGCACGAGAAGGATATAAGCAGGTTTTTGATAAAGGGTTTGTTTCCGATTATCCACTTACTATCCGCCACGCAACCGGAAAGTTGACCGATGTACTATACAACGCCTCAGTTTACAAAGACGATGAAGGAAATGTATTGGGAGTATTTGCAGCAGCTAGAGATGTAACCGAACAAAAACGAGCATCGCAATATGCAAGGAGTTTAATTGAAGTATCACTCGACCCACTTGTTACCATTTCTCCCGAAGGAAAAATTACAGATGTAAATGAAGCATCAGTTAAAGTAACAGGAGAAACAAGGGGGAAATTAATTGGAACTGACTTCTCAAACTATTTTACAGAGCCAGAAAAAGCACGAGAAGGATATAAGCAGGTTTTTGATAAAGGATTTGTTTCCAATTATCCGCTTACTATCCACCACGCAAATGGAAAGTTGACTGATGTATTATACAACGCCTCAGTTTATAAAGACGATAAAGGAAATGTTCTGGGAGTGTTTGCGGCAGCTAGAGATGTGACAGAACAAAAAAGAATTACAGAAGAATTGAAAGATTCAAAAGTAGTTGCGGATTTGGCAACAATAGTGGCAGAAGATGCAAAAGTTTTAGCTGAAAGTGCATTGCAATCTAAGCAGCAATTTTTATCGAATATGAGTCATGAAATCCGCACGCCAATGAATGCAATTATTGGATTTACAAAGGTATTGCTTAAAACAGATTTGGCACCTAAGGAAAAAGAATATTTGGATGCTATAAAAACCAGTGGCGATGGAATGCTTGTGCTCATAAATGACATTCTGGATTTGGCAAAAGTAGATACAGGAAAAATGACATTTGAACAAAACCCGTTCAAAATGCAATTCTCAATATCAGCAGTAATTCAGGTGTTTGATTTAAAAATTAAAGAAAAGAATTTAGAGTTAGTAAAAGAATACGATAACAGAATTCCAGATATATTGGAAGGCGATGCTGCGCGTTTGCATCAAATTCTTTCAAACCTTATGAGTAATGCATTAAAGTTTACAGAAAAAGGGAAAATAACCATAGCTGTTCGTTTGTTGACCGAAGATAAAGAGACAGCAACCATTGAGTTTGCAATTAGCGACACAGGAACAGGTGTACCGCAAGATAAATTAAAATCAATTTTTGATAACTTTCACCAAGCAACGAGTTCCACAGCAAGATTATTCGGAGGAACAGGTTTAGGTCTTGCCATTTGTAAACAATTAGTAGAAAAACAGGGCGGAACTATTATAGTAAAAAGTAAAGTGGATGAAGGCTCAACTTTTAGTTTCACTTTAAACTTTCAAAAATTCAAAGGAGAAAGCAAAATAAAAAATGAAGAGTTCGAATTGGAGAAAGAAAATAAGGTTATAAAAGTATTACTGGTTGAAGATATTGCACTCAATCAATTATTGATGAAGATTATTTTGGAAGATTTTAAATTCAAATACGATATTGCAGACAACGGCAAAATTGCTATTGAAAAAATGCAGACAGAAACTTACGATATTATCTTGATGGACTTACAGATGCCCGTTATGAATGGGTTTGAAGCCACAGAATATATTCGAAACACGCTAAAATCAAAAATTCCAATTATTGCTTTAACAGCCGATGTAACAACAGTCGATTTAGAAAAATGCAAAGCCGCTGGTATGAATGATTATGTTTCAAAACCACTTGACGAACGAATTTTATACACTAAAATGATTGAATTATTAAAACATTAGACCTAAGACAAATGGCTGGACGGACAGAAGGGCAGCCACTAATAACTAAGTTTTCGTCTTGCCTGAAAGGCTAGAGATGAAAACACTGTTGAACGAATTCCAATAAAAAATCTATACTCAATGAGATAAACCGATTTCTCAATGTTGCTTAAGGAGTTCTCGTTTCACCTCTTTGGATTTTTGATGTAGGATTTGCACCTACCTTCGTCGATGGGAAGAATAATGATATTCTTAAATCGCTTAAATTTATCAAAAAAACAGTTAGTTTTTGAAGCTGATTTGGGTTTAGCTTCGCTGCTATTGTATGGTCAAGAGAGCATGCCCCGATTCTTCATCAGGGAACTGACGTTATGGGCAATGAGCATACCCAAAAGTTCGCATTCATAGAAGAAAACAACAAAAAAAACTATAAATTTGACAGACGCATTCCGAAAAGCCATTTTAACAGAGTAGGAACAATTTAAATAAAAAACATGAAAAAAATCTTCACAATTTTATTTGGAACAACTATTTTAGCTTCTTCAAATGTCAAAGCACAAGCTGTTGAACAAGGCAGTAAAGTCATTGAAGCATACGTTGGACTTGGAGGACTTGAGGCGGATTATTTATATTTTCGATTTAATAAAATTATTCTAGGTGGTCGATTTGAGTATATGGTATCTGATAAAATTGGTATCGGTGTAGATGGGCATGTTCAAAAGATTTCTAAATATTGGAATGACAATATTTCTGATACAATTACTGGAATTTCTAACAACTATTCGTATGAATTGTATCGTCAAATTATTAGAATAATGCCTAGAGTTAATATTCATTTTGAATGGAGCTTTTCTTTTGATGGTTATTTTGGTATAGCCGCAGGATATAGAAATGAAACTAGGAGATACACATCAACAGATCCAGATTATAAAGACGATGAAGTAATTTTACCACCATTTGCAATGAGAATTTCAGTAGGTGGCAGATACTTTTTTACAGATAATATTGGATTAAATATGGAACTTGGCTTAGGTGGTGGCACAGTTTTAAATGGTGGTCTAATTTATAAAATAAATTGATGGAGATCCTATATTAAGTTTACCTGAAAATGTTGAAACTAAAGACGTGAAAACTAAACCAAAGACTAAAAAAAATGGCTAAATATACAAGACTTAAACGCGTGAAGCGTCATCGGAACGGCGATTTAAGTTGGTGTTGACCAGTCAGTAGGGAGCCAAACTCCTTATTATGGGTTTTCAAAAAAACAGAGAGATTCTTTAAGAGAAAAGTCATTCAAAAAGGAGTGACTTTTTTTGAGTTTAGTGATTATTTAGGTTTAACTCCTAGCTGACATCTAGGCTAATTTACTATTTTTTCAAACGAAACGGACTGACAAATCGGTTTGAATAGTCACATTTTAAAAGTTTAGACATAGGAAAGTGGCTATGTTGTATGTGGATTTGGAAGTACACCAATTACAAATAGTAATGACCTATATATTGTCAAATTGGATAAAAATGGATTATTTGAATGGGAGAAAACCTATGGTTCTACAGAAGATGATGCTGCTTACGATTTACTTTACGAGCCTGTAGATAGTCGATTGGTGTTGGTTGGCAAAAAGGGCAATTATCCATGGCTATTAAAAACAAACAAATTCGGTGATACCTTATGGACAAAGACATTTGTAGATTCAGTAGTTTTTTTGATGTGCAACTCATAGATAATTTGAGATACTGAATATTCCCTCTTATTTTCAAACGTTTAGGACGCTATTGATAAAATATAATATAATCAGTTTCAATTTTTAAAATTGAAATGAAGTATGCACGATTTTGGTTTTTAATCGGATAAAAACATGAAAAGCGAACGAAGTAAGACTATAAATAATTTAATTGTATACTTTTAAGTAATTGTTGGGTATAAAATCTGAATGGCACTGTGCTATATTGTCGTATAGACTAATCAACTTTGGTAATTAATAAAGACGAGTGATCATGAGAATAAGAATAGGAGCTTTTGTATTTTTTGTTTCATATTTCACATTATTAGCATCAGGACAACAGATAATAATGGGAACAAATGACTTTGTTGAGTATCAAGTTGGAACACTTCCATTTGTTATTTCCGTGCCTCATGGTGGTGAATTAGAACCAGCAACTGTCCCCGATAGAACTTGCAATAATCCGGTATTTGCAGTTGATGTTTTTACTATAGAAACAGCATTAGAAATTAGAAATTATCTATACGCAATGACTGGTTGTTACCCCCATTTGATTATTTCTCACTTGAAACGTAACAAACTTGATCCAAATCGTGATTTGGCAGATGGCGCGTGCGGAAATTTAGAAGCAGAAACAGCTTGGAATGAATTCCAAGGTTTTATTACCACTGCTCGAAACACAGCCAATCAACAATTTAACAACAACACTTTTTTTGTGGATATGCACGGACACGGTAATCCCATTCAAAGGATTGAATTGGGATACTTGCTCTATGATAATGAGCTAGAATTATCTGACAATACTTTAAATACAAGTCAATACATTAATTACAGCTCTATTCAGAATTTGGTTTACAGCAATTTAAATAACTATACACATGCTGAACTTTTGAGAGGGCAACACTCCTTGGGAAGCCTTTTTACAAACCATAACTTTCCGTCAGTTCCAAGTGAAAGTATCCCTTTTCCAGGAACAACAAACAATTATTTTAGCGGAGGATATATTACAGTCAATCACACTTGTTATTCTCCTGCGATAGATATAAACGGACTTCAAATGGAGTTAAACTATACAGGATTGCGCGATAGCCCATTGAATAGATCGCAGTTTGCAGTTGCTTTTTCTGAAGTGGTATTTGAATACATGAATAAGCATTTTAATATGACTTGGAATTTGTGTAATCCTCTACTTTCTCTAAATAATATGACTTCAAATTCTTTTTCGGAATTTTATCCTAATCCAGTTAAAAAGGGTGAACTATTTTATTTCGATTCGTTGGAAGAACAGACATATAACTACTCAATTTGTAATTATTTAGGACAAATTTTTAAAATCGGAGAATTAAAAAAATCTGAAAATAGTATTGACACAAAAAATATTGATTCAGGTATTTATTTAATTCAAATAACTAACAGTCAGGATAATGAAAAGACAATTAAAAAGCTAGTAGTTGATTAGATTAAATTTGCAATCTTTTTTTTGATGCTTTAAATCGCTGCTTATTATCTGAATGAATTCATTCGTTTAACTTTGTGAAAAATATTTTTTTTGAGAGATTATTTATATTTAGCGCCCTTACAAAGTTATACCGACCATCATTTCAGAAATGCATTTCAACAAGTGATGGGTGATGTAGATCGCTTTTATGCGCCTTATCTAAAAATGGCGCATGACGGAACAATGAAGGAAGGTCCGAAAGTAGATGTTTTGCCAGAAAATAATCTTTTAGAGCCAGTTGTTCCTCAAATAATGGCTTGTTCTGCTTTGGAATTCATGCTAATGGCCGATTATCTTAAAAGTTTGGGTTATGATGAGGTGAATTGGAATCTTGGCTGTCCATACCCCATGGTAGCAAAAAGAGACCTTGGTTCGGGGATCTTAAACAAACCAACAAAGTTGTTTTCTATTCTAGATGAAGTCTTGCCTAATCTTGATATGAAATTGGGTATTAAAATGCGCATGGGTTATGAAGATACAACTGATATTCTTACGATTTTACCTAGACTCAACGATTACCCATTGAATGAATTAATAGTGCACGCGCGCTACGGAAAACAACTTTACAATGGTACTTGTGATCATGATCGATTCGAAGAAATTATTCCTCTAACGAAACACCAGTTAGTATATAATGGAGACCTGAACACAGTTGAAGATTTTCGTGAAGTGAAAAGTCGCTTTCCTGAAATAAACCATTTCATGATTGGTCGGGGTGCTATTGCTAATCCGCTTTTGTTTGAAATGATTCAAGAAGATAATTCTGAATTTCCAGAAGATAGAAACGAATTGTTTCGGGATTTTTTGGAAATTCTATTGGAGAGCCATTTGAAATCAAGTAGCAATCATGGAAATATCTTAATCAAAATGATCCACTACTGGGAGTACTTTGCAACAAGTTTTGAGAATGGTTATGAGATGTATCGCAAGGTAAAAAAAGCTAAAAGCATAGACGATTATCAAAACTGTTTAGATAAACTACTCCTTGATTAATTATAAAAAGTTCAGTTGAGGTGCGAGCCCCTCTGAAATCATTTAATCTTGACTGTGGATTTGTTTCAAAATAGGATTATAAATTTTTTGTTTTTTCCTTTTTACATCTATTTAATTCACAGAGTTTGAATTATTATCGTTTGAGTCAAACAGATTTTGATGGAACTAAGAAAAGTGAAGGAAATAGTGTTACAATTGATAACAGGAGCAATACGAAACAAATATTGAGAACTACTAATATACTTGGACAAGATATCCCATCGGATTCTAAAGGCGTAATTATCTTTGTTTATGATGATGCAACAACTGAACGGATTTTCAATATGTAAATAGAAAAATCAATCTATACTTCAACAATTTATTACTCTTTCGTTGGAAAAAAGAACAAATGTGGTCGTTTCTTAAAATATTTCCAAACAGATTTAAAAAGGTACTTAAGCTCGCTGATGGGGATATTACGGGGATCTAAAAGCAAGTCCGAGTGATAATAAAAAACTCACTATAAAATTCACAAACCCAATTGCTGCAATTCCAAAAATTCCCCAGAATAATAAATTGGCAGAAATCTCAAAGCCAACACCAAAGAGCCCTAAGGCTAAATTCCCACTCGCAAATGTAATGTGTCTGATGTCAAGATTCAAACCAACGAACGCACCGATAATTGCTGTCGAACCCATAAATACTCCAAACCAAAAATTTGCGGCAACACCCGCCCATTTTTCTTCGAACCAATTAGCAAGTTGGCGGGTCCTCTCTTTACCAATGGATAGTTTTAAAATAGGATGCTCCGATATACGATAATAAACTCGTTTGTGCTTGTTTCGGTTTGAAATGGAACCTGAGATAACGCCTGAAAGAAATAAAAAGACACCTGCGATGGCTGCATGAAATAGTGCTGGTGAATGTGCTGGACTCAAGTCGTGAAGTAATTTGTCAGCACGCTTTTCCGCAAAATTGTAATCAATCAAATAATCGGATAACCAAACAACGGTAAGCGCAACAGGGAAAGCGACAATCACATTGCCCACAAAAGCAATGAATTGAGAACGAAACAATTGGGCAAATAATTTTGCAAAAGCTAAGTGACGATGGCTATTGTCTTCTTTACTTAGCATTCCTATTTGAATAGATTGAACAATTGTAGCCGCCGTCATTGCTGGTTGTTTCGTTGCCAAAGTGAAACCCATTAAATAGATGAGAATAAAACCGAAGGAGTAGTTTAAACTGTATAAAACTGCGTGACCAAAATCACTAACATGAGCCCCGGATAACAATAATTTAAACACACATAACAATCCTACAATTAATCCGCCCCCCATCGCTGTCATAAACATGTGGAGATATTGTTTTTTATTTTGGGTGATGTAATGCTCCCCTGTTTTTGCAGTGTGTTGAGTTATCTCGAAGGCAATAGATTGTGTGCTTTCACCAATTAATTTTCGAATATTATTCTTCTTACAATTGTAGCGAATCAATGTCCGACCTAAATGAATTGAATTGTGAGCTTTGTCAGAAATGGACTCAACACTTAAAAATGGAATCATAATTCCTAAACGATTCAATTGTTGTTGAATTCTCAATAAACTTTGATTGACTTTTAATGAAATTCCAAATTCTGCGCTATTTTTAAATGCCTTAATAATAACATTTTGACAATCGGCATAAACAGAATTTAATTGTTGAATTTTTTCATCAGATAAAGGTAAATAATGTTGATCACTTTTTCGAATGGCTTTGTCTACAAGGTCTAATTGCTTTTCAAATGCCTCGAAGGGACTTTCAATATTTTCGAATTCAGGAATCATCTGCAATACATCTAATTCCAACATTCTACCACTAATACGCTGAATAATCAAACTCATAGCGTTTAAAATCTCTGTTATGGGCGAATTCTCTTCGATACTACTGTAAATTGAGTTCAATTCAATAATGGTAGCCAGTTCAATTATTTCCTCTGTTGGGATACGTTCAATCCACTGATAATCATTTTGCTTATATAAAACTTGATTTATAACGAACTGCAAACTATCCTTATCTGGTTGTTCTGGCAAGAATTTAGAAATGAAACGATCCTTTATCTCTCTGAAAAATAGAGAATCCTTGATAATCCCAGTATCTGTAAGTATAAAAGTAAATCGACGCTTATTAAACAACAATTGGATATACGTTTTAAATCGAAAACATACTTCAGGATGAGTGTTTAAATATTCAATAAAATCAACTATTGAATATGAAGCAGAAAACTCAATTTTGTTTGGACGTAAGCTTTCTACAAGATCTGTTAAAAAGTCTATTGAATCTTCGCTATCTGCCTTTTCAAAATTGGAAAAGATTTCATGTAATGATTTTTTTTGTGACTTTTTAAATAAATTGAAGCGCATTATCGTCTTATTTGTAGTAAAAATACGCACTAACAAGTAATATTCTTCTTTTATTGTTTAATAAACAAGGAACTTTAATCGTTTAAACTATAAATGGCATATTATTTGCAAAGTGCGAGCGTCTTTTAATCCGTTGGATATGAAAAAAATTATACCTTTCCTATTATTCTCTGCAATAACTGCCTCAATTGCACAAGCGCAAGACCGTTTCAAGCAAGATTTTGAACCTGTTCGAAAAGAACTTACTTCTTGGGATCCCATTCGAGGCGAGTGGCTAGCGTCCAGTTTAGAGGCGATTTCAAAAAATCAAGCAATTCCAGATAGAACCTTCCCAGAAGATTTTACGCCAGCAGAAATGTTGAGAATTGTGCCCGAAGGCAATAGAAACCGCATTAATGAAGCTGTAAATTATAATGGTAGAATTGCGCGTGACACTTCGAATCAGCGCGAGTGGGGAAGAGTTAACAATGTTTTGGCCCAACAAAATTGTCGACCTATAACAGGAAGAACATATGGTGATCCACATTTAGTTTCATTTGATGGAGCCAGTTACTCCTTTCAAACGGTAGGTGAGTTTGTCTTAACAAAATCGAGCACATCTAATTTTGAAATCCAAGCGCGTCAAAAAGCACGAGCAGATGATTTTTCGGTGAACACAGCTGTTGCAATGAATGTTGGTGGCGACAGAGTCGCAATTTATGCTGAGGATTATCCAGATAATTTTAGAAATACACCTGTTCGTTTGAATGGTTCTCCTATAATGATTCCTGCCAATTCCACTTATTACCTTCCAAATGGTGGTACAATTCGTTCAAAAGGAAATGATTATCAAGTAAATTGGCCTACAGGTGAAAGCGTAAGTGTTGATGTCCGTAATTCTAGTTCCCCATTCATTAATCTTACAGTAAGTGTGTATCCATGCTTGGGTAATTATTCTGGATTATTAGGCAATGCGAATGGCCGACAAAACGATGATTTTGATACAGGAACTGGCCGAGCACCTGCATATATGGCTTTCTCTTCTTTTGGAAATAGCCAAATGCAACAAGGATCGGATATCGCAGAAAAGGAATATTTAGCATTCTTATCAAAGGATTTCGCTCGTCAATTCAGAATTACTCCAATTACTTCACTTTTTGATTATGGTTTCGGACAAAGTACTTATGCTTTTACCGATGAAAGTTTTCCAAGAGTTCACCGTACCTTGAATGACGTGCCAGTTGCACAAAGGGACGCTGCGCGCAAAACATGTGAAGGAAGAGGTGTTTCTCAAGACGAAATGGGTGGATGTATTTATGATCAAGCTTATTTACAAATCCCACCAAATCCAAGACCTGAAGTTAAAGACCCTACAGTTAATTATATTGCTCCTCGTTTAGATCGTCCCGTTCCAAATGTGAATCAGCCATCGCCAGTTCAACCGACAGAGACTTTACAAAATAGACCAATTAAAGGAACTGTTCATCCTGATGTTTTAAATAAACCAGAGGAAACTTCTCCTAAAAAAGGGATCGTAACAAAACCTGTTCAAAAGAAACCTGTGTCAACTGAGACGAAGGAAGAAATAAAACCAGAGACTTCTCCAACTCAAACAAAACCAACTGAAGAATCTCCAACTCCTGTCGAAGTTAAACCAACTCCGAAACCAATAGAGGTGAAGCCAACACCAAAGCCACCAGTGGTAAAGCCAAAACCAGTTGAAGTGAAGCCAGTGCCACCAAAACCTGCACCATTGCCATTGCCTAAGCCAGGAAAAGGATAAAATATAAGTCTCACAGAAATGTGAGACTTTTTTTTCGCCATATAAAGATAGTCGCTAAAACAAAAGGTTTTCTTATTTTTGAGTTAAACCAGTATTATGCGCTTTTTAGAAATTTTAATTTTTACATTTTTAACTTCTTTTGCTTTAGCACAAGTTAAAATACCAGCAAATACAAAGGCTGATGTCCAATTAATTCTAGTAAATACAAAGTCCAACAATGGAATTCCAACGAAGGAAATAATGGATCGATTTGCGATTAATTCAATCAATAATGAATATTATGTCTCTTTTTTGGCAAAAGCAGCACCTAATTTTGATCCTTATGAACTTCAGTCACTCGGAATTATTTCTGGGAAGCCAATAAATTCAATTGTAAGTTTGAAAATACCTGTATTTAGTTTAAGTGCTATTTCTACATTATTTGGTATAGAAATTTTGCAATTGGCAGGTAAAATCAAACCGGATTTGGATCGAGCGGTGAAGGATGTTCGAGCTGATAGTGTTCATTTGGGAATCAATTTGCCGCAATCTTATACCGGAAAAAATGTATTAATTGGAATTACTGATTGGGGTTTCGATTATACTTCTCCAATGTTTTACGACACTTTACTTCAGCAAACACGAATTTTAGCAGCTTGGGACCAATATAGAAGTGGTTTTCCGCCACTTGGTTTTGATTATGGTTCAGAGTTTTCTAACCCAACAGATTTATTAAACATTGGTTCAGATACATCAAATATATACAGTTATGGTACGCATGGAACGCACGTCGCAGGTATTGCAGGTGGAGGAGGCGCAGGGTCTGCTTATCGAGGATTAGCTTTTGAAGCGAATTACTTGTTTGCTACTTTTTTAGTTGATGAAGCTTCGGTTCTAGATGCTTGGGAATGGATGTATCAAAAATCTGTGACGGAAGGTAAACGCTTAGTTATCAACATGAGTTGGGGATTGTATCATTTAGGAACGTTAGATGGAAATTCATTATTGAGTCAAGCAATTGATGCCTATGCAGACCAAGGAGTGGTGTTCTCAAATTCTGGAGGAAATAATGGGAATGTGAACTTTCATATCAAAAAACAATTCAATAATGACGAAATAATTTCACGAATTGAGTTTTACGATTATGCAGCGAATGCGAATATGTGGGGTCAAAGTATTCACATGTGGGGAGAAAGTGGTAGTCCGTTTGAGGCAGCGCTAAAAGTGGTGAATGCTGGTGGAACTATTGTTGAAAGTCCCTATTTTTCTACCACAACAACAACGAACTACATAGATACTTTCGTTGTCATTGGTTTGGATACTGTTTGGTATAATCTTTCCGCTGATGCCGCTCACCCATTGAACGGTCGACCACAAATGCGATTACGCGTAAAAAATACCAATACAACATTGCGTGTATTATTAAAATCAAATGCTGTTTCTGGTAAAGTACATTATTGGAATGTGACTGAATTATCGAATAATGTTGGGAACTGGGGAATGCCGTTTTCTATCTACGGAGCTGGGACAATCGCAGGAGATAACTTATATGGAATCAGTGAACCTTCCTGTTCGAATAGTTTGATTAGTGTTGCAGCTTATGCAGCTCAGTATTCAACCGGTGGAACAAGTATGGTTGGCGGAAATATTGCCACTTTTTCAAGTCTTGGACCGCGTTATGACGAAGTTCTTAAGCCAGACATTGCAGCGCCAGGATCTTCTGTTGCCTCATCGATTTCGTCGTTTACTGATGCTTCCTATACTTCCGTTGGTTCTGTGGTTTTTCAGTCACAAACCTATGATTTCGCACGTTTTTCTGGAACCTCTATGTCTTCTCCTGTCGTTGCAGGGGTTTGTGCTTTGATTTTAGAAGCAAATCCATATTTATCAGCTCAACAAGTGAAAGACATCATTATCCAAACTGCACGCACAGACAACTTTACAGGTGTTATACCTGTGAATGGAAGTACACGCTGGGGTTGGGGGAAATTGAACGCTTATAATGCGGTGAAATTGGCTTTGATCACAGTGGGTGTTGAAGTAATGGAAAATGAAATTCCTTGGACCTTGTATCCAAATCCAGTAAAAGAAGCCATTCATTTTACTTTAGTTGAAGAACTTCCGAAAATGGTAAAGTTAATTGATTATGCTGGTAAAGTTATTGAAAGAGAAATTGTAGATGGAGTTGTTAAAGTGAAGGATTTATTACCAGGTAAATATTGGTTGAGTATGGTTATTAATGGACGGGTTACTCAACAATCGTTTATAAAACTGTAAAATGCAAATTACTGAACTGAAACCAATTGATGCGCATATCATACAAGATTTAGCGTGTCGAATTTGGCCAGACACTTTTAAAGAAATTCTTTCTCCAGAGCAATTGACCTATATGTTGAACTGGATGTATTCAGTTGAGACCTTGCAGCAGCAAATGGAAAAAGGTCATCGATTTTTTATTATCAAAGAAAATGAAATCGCACTTGGTTTTATTGGTATCGAACCGAATCACCCTGATTCAGGACAACTGAAAATCCATAAACTTTATATTTTGCCCGACCAACAAGGAAAAGGTTTGGGAAAAAAACTAATCGAGCATACTATCTTTTTAGCTAACGAATATGGACTCCAAGAATTGGTTTTAAATGTCAACCGCTTCAACAAGGCAGTGGCTTTTTATACACATTTCGGGTTCAAGATCTCTAATGAAGAAAATATCGATATCGGTAATGGTTATTTGATGGAAGACTATATTATGAATTATGAGTTATGAGTTATGAGTTATGAATTATGTCCGCTGCAGCGGAATGAATTATGACCTAATAGCTAAAGACACCCAAACTTCGAATCCCAAATCCTCATGTTTAATTCCTTACAAATAACCACTTCACAGCCTTAAAAACACCAATTCCGATATAGCCAATGATTCCCGGTTTTTTCTTTTCTTTTAGATAAACTGTAATGGTTGAATAAGTGGAAAGATGATCTATGCGGTTCATTTGACCCTTCATCAATTCGATGGTTTCATTCAAACGTTCCAACTCTTTCTCAACGAGTAAAGCTGCTTGTACGTTTTCTGCTTTGGACAATAATTCAAGGTAACGCATACGTGCTTTTTCAGCATTTTCGAGACGAATGGCAAAATCAGCATATTGATCTGTTACATCTTCGCCAAAAGAAGTTTTATTCGTTACTTTTCCAAGTAATGCAATTTCATCCATTGCAGTCTTTAAATGTTTCGCTTCAACACGGATTACGCACATTGTAGTGCCTGTTTGTTGCACATATCCCTTATATTTGATCGCAATGTTTCCTATTTGAACAGCCGTTGTATCGGGAACTTTTACAGTTAAATCCATCGAACTTGAATAGATGATTTTCTTTTCAGTTACTACATCGGTATTAGAATTCTCATACGATCGACCATTACCATTACCTGAATCATAAGCGTAAGCGGCACTTTTTTGCGATGCACATGATGTCATTGCAACCAATACAAGACTTAAAACCAGGAGGATTGATCTGTTTTTCATAGTGTTTTTTTAAAGTGTTAGTTCGTATTCAAAAATGATAAATAATATTCAAATTTACCTATTCTCAATGTACGTAGTCGTAAAAAAATTCAACACAATGGGAATGAGTGCACGGAGCGTCATAAAGGAAATTATTCTTTTTCGAAGATATCCATCATCAAAGGTGTCTCTGTGAATTTCTTTGATAGTGGTTAATCCTGTTTCTCTGTTACTATCTGTTAGAAATATTAATCCATTTTCTCTGTGTTCTCTTAGTTACGTAAGTGATAAAAGACTTATTTTCTCTTTAATTATGTATTAAAAACATCAATCGTCTTCCCACAATCAAAATGTCCTTTTGGGCATTCTTTATAACCATGCAATCCACAAGGACGACAAGCCAAATTAATAGGAGTTTCTGAGATAAATGAATCATCTGATAATGGTCCAAATCCAAAAGCGGGAATGGTCGAACAGAAAAAGGCAGTAACCGGAGCGTTCATCGCAGAAGCAAGGTGTAGAGGTCCAGAATCATTGACAAAGTTTCTTTTTGCTTTTGACATCAAAGCTGCAGATTCTAGTAAATTTAATTTTCCAGCAAGATTCTGAGCATTTGAAATGGCCGAAGATTGAATAATTTCATCGCACAAGACCTCATCTTCTTTTCCTCCCAATAAGTATATTGTTCCTTCAATCGATTTTTGTTGAATGAGTTCAATCCATTTATCCTTTGGTAATTGTTTTGTAAACCAAACACTTGCTGGAGCAAAACAAAAGAAACTGTTGGCAGTGTATTGCTCTATCTTTTTGTATTGTTCTTTTGTTGGAAACAATTCTGGGCGTTTTTTAGCAACTGCTCCAAATTCTTTAATGATTGATAAATTGCGTTCTACTTCGTTTAAGCCCTTGTCAATCGAATGGTCAAATTTCTTAGAATAAAGGAAAGAAAAAGGATTTTTCTTAAAACCATACTTTTTCTTCGCTCCAGAAAAGGCAGTAAGTATTCCTGAACTCCCAAAACGGTGAAGATTAATGGCTAAATCATATTTTCGGGCTCTGAATTGACGAATCAAACTTCGCACCGCCATGAATTTACCTCCACCTTTGTCGAATGTCACCAAATAATGAATATGTGGATTGTTCTTTAATAAGGATTCATTTCCTTTTTTAACAAGTACATCTATTTCTGCAGCAGGATAAAGTCGTTTTAATTCTGAAATGACTGGAGTGGCTAAAATAACATCTCCCAAGAAGGCTGTTTGTATAATTAAGATTCTGTTCACAGTTCAAAGATAGAATTTTGCTCGACCTTATTTCAATAAAGTAACATGTCCGCGTTTCACGATTTCAATTCCATCTCCATCATGCATCGTAATCATGTAAACATAAGTAGAAGTTTCAGCCATTTTATTCGAGAAAGCTATACTGCCATTCCATCCTTCTTCTGGAGTTGTTGTTTGAAAGATTACTTGTCCCCAACGATCAAAAATGGTAAATCGATAATCTGTTGGATCAAAATTAGTAATTACAGGAATAAAGATCTTATTGATTCCATCTGGCATGAAGGCGTTTGGTACATATAAAATCGGCTCAAAGACTTCACAGGCTTCATTCGAGCGACTTATTTTTGGATTATTGTATAAGTTACTTCCTTCAATTGCTTCAACGTAGTAACAAACCTTACCCGTGAAAGTCACACTGTTTAAATCGTCGGTAAAAGATAAGATATCATTACTTAATGTTGCCAGCGGAATCGAAGAGAAAACACCATCAATTCCGCGATAAAGGTTGTAAGCGATAACAGAACCATCAAATTGAATATAAGGAGTCCAATTCAAATAGGTCAATAAGCGTACATCGTCTTTTTGTGAACTGAGTAATATCGATTTCCCAATATTCGACTCCGTTCCAGGTCGACCGCAACTGTCTACCACCCTCGCACGATAAGTATAACTGAATCGGTGAACTTCGACATCCGTGTCCAAATAAGTGACGTTATCTGAAGTAATAGAAACTTGAATAAGATTTTGAAACACGCCATCTTTGTCCATTTTCTCGAATTGAATTGCTTGAACGCCACTGGCAGATTCTACCAAGTGATTTAAGCGGATTGCTTCGTTTTCAACGGTTGCCACTTGTAAATAATGATAAGCAGGATCCGTTGGCGCTACAATTGTTAAACATGTGCGATTCGAAAAGGCGTAATTTCCATTTGAATTAGTCGCTTTTATGAAGAAACAATAATCTTTTAATCCTACAACATCAACAGTAAAAGTAGCGTTGCTAGTTGTTCCAAACGACACCCAACTTTCGCCTAGAATTTGACCAAAAATTTCATAAGCATCAAGATTCGACCATCCGACATAAGGTGTCCAGCTTAGTGCTACTCTGTATGCGCAAATATCCAACGTAGATGTCAAGAACATACTTGTGTGAACATCTGCTTTTGCGGACGTTTGAAACGTTGGGGGAATGGAAGGTGTTGAACAAGAGTCAAATGCAGCAACAGAATAGGAGAGTGGTCCAAGTGAAATATCTGTTGAATGAATGTAGCTTGTGTTACCAATGCCCCAAACGGTATCTAATTCGTAAATAAATCCATTTTGATCGAAGGCATAAATGACGTAACCATAAGTATCCGATTGATAATTTTGATTCCAAGTAATCACCACATCATTGGTTAAAGTATCAATACTTACTGAAGTGATTATTGGAATATCAGGAGTGAGCATATCCTCAAAATCATCACCAGGTGCATTTGAAATAAAATCGCATGGTTGATTTGGAAGAACAATTTGGTAACTCAGAAATGCATCGCAAATATCAATTGTATCTTTGTAAAATAAAAGATCGTAGGGAACACTATCGAGTAAAGTCCAAGTTCCAACTGGATATTCTCTGTAAATATGGTAATAGTCATTCATTCCTGCAGTTGGTGGATCTGAAGGCTTATTCCATTGTAAAACGGCTGTCCCATTGGAAGGATTGTTTAATGTCAAGTATATATTAGAGATTGTATCACTATTTCGAGCGGTATTTCCGTTACAACCTGAATTAACGACAATGAAATAATCAAATTGCTGAGTTACGCCCAAATGGGTATATGATGAAGTTCCTATTGCGGGAAGAGTGGTAATTAATCCACTTTGGACTGTGTGAATTTCATAGGAAACAAAAGTGCCAAAAGGATCATTTACAGGCGCCCAATTTATTGTCACATCACCAGCAAAATTTGCTTGTATACAATCGATTTGTGTTGCTTGAATAACACCTGGATTAACAACGTTAATTGTAACAGTCGCATAACTTACTTTTGGAACTTGACAGAAATCATCTTGAATTCGGAAAACAAAATGGTAAGGAATAACGTCCAAGGCATTTCCATCGGCGCCGAGTAAATGATCGCAACTTGTTTGCCAATTAAAATTCGAATTAACACCTTGAACACCAGAAATAATAGGTGTTGCATTCAAGGTCGCACAAGGAGAAACAGCACAACCCAAATTTGAAGTGAAATTTGTCCCGAACATGGGACCCGTTGCCGTTAATAAATTGCTTTGTGGAGAACCATCTTGCAATAATTCGATATCGGTTGAATTCAAATTAAAATTCACAAGTGTACCAGCGTTTACAGTTGTTTCAAACAGACCTCCACCAAATGGTGCGTTGATAACTGGCGGATTATTAGCGCCAACACAACCAACCACAACTAATTGCATTTCTCGTTCAACTTCTGCGATTAAAACACCGTTTCGATAACTTTTAATAGACACTTTCACCACGTAATTCCCCGTTGTATAACTCTCAAAAGTCAATTGTCCAGAACTTGGGTCAATTTGTGCTGCAACATTCAATGGGTTAATTGCAGGACCAGGAGTAGGATTACCAAAGGAAAATCCAGGCTCAAAAGGAACTGCTATCGGATTAGTTGGTGGGTCATAAATTCCAAATGGAAAATTATTGTAAGGAGTTCCAAATGATATAAAGAGTGAATCTAAATCGGGATCAACAGCATTCATGTTATACTGATAGGGCATACCAGCGCAACTTACAAAATATGGTTCTTGTAAAAAAACTGGGGAATTATCGACGCAACCACCGGCTGCACCTGGAATAGCATACATTTTTGCAGCAATTGTGATCCCATAAGTGGAAGGATTGGAGATATTTGTTAAGGTGTTACTTCTAGAGAAATTTTCGTAAGTAAAAATCCAACCAGTCGCTCCGGGTGTTCCAGGAAGTGCTATTGGCGCGCTGCGATAGGTAATCTTTTCAATTGCACCGACTCCATTTCCACCATTATTCCCCATCCCACAAGCAAGTGGTGAGGGCGACCCAACAACTGGATTACAGGTTGGTGAAATATCTATTCTACTTACAAAAGGTAAAGTAATGGACGTAATTGTTGGGTGATTCCAAACACGAATATTTTCTGAGATAGTATTCACTTCTGCACCGTTGCAATCACGGTAAAAAACAAGTGTGAAAACATAATTGCCACCTTGACATTGCCAAGTGAGTTCTCCACCCATAACATGTGATGCCTCAGCCTTGAAAGTCAAGGTGAAAAGGATCACAAGTATGAGTAAAAATTTATGCATGCTAATTATTAACGCTAAAACTGCTGATATAGTATACAGACGCAGGCTTCACAGCAAAGTTGCTATCCAGCTGAAACGATTGTAAAATCTTCCCATTTCAAATGTTTTTGAGCCAATTCTCTGATTCTTTCTGGGGTGATATGTTGAATTTGTTGAATTGACTTATTGTAAAAGTCCATTTCCAATCCATATGGTTCAAGCCCCATAAATAAATCGATCATTGAATAGGGACCATCAGCACTTTTTAATAATTGACCTAATAGGTAATTTTTTACCAAATCTAATTCTGCTTGTGGAACCAAATCTATTTTAAGCCGTTCGATTTCGAATTGAATTTCATTTAAGGTTGCATCTTTAACATCCTTGCCTACCTCTGTGGCAATGAGGAAATAACCAGTCTCGTGTAATTCAGCTAACATACTGCCAATTCCGTATGTATATCCTTTGTCTTCACGAATATTGGACATCAAACGACTACCAAAGTAATCACCTAAAATGGTATTCAAGACTTGAAAATCAATGTAATCTTCATGGCTTTTGTTAAAGAGAATTTTACCAATTCGAATGGCAGTTTGTAAAGCACCAAGTTTATCAACATGGGTCAACTCTTTACGATTAACTAACTCTTTCTCGAATTCAGCAACACCTTCAGTTACCCAAGTGCCAGTTAAATCAATGATTTCATCAATTTCATCTTGTGATATATCACCGACTACAACTACCTTTGTCAAACCATTCATGTAATGTTCTTTGTGAAACAATTTCATTTCAGCAATCGACAAATTATCATAATCTTCAGCATTTAAAACACGACCGTAAGGACTCCCATCGAACAAGTTATTTTGAAAAACACGTTGTGCTAAAAAGCTCACTTTTTCCATGTTCACACGGAATTTTTGTTTCCGATCGTTGATTAATTCTTCCACTTCTTGCGGATCAAAAATGACATTTTCAATCGCGTACTTATAGAGACGTAAGATGGGAATTAGGTTTTCTTTTAATGCATAAATGCTGATAATTGCGTTTTCATGTGAAATGGTCGATTCATGAAAAGCACCCAAAGCATCTAGCTCATTATGAATGCGCATCGAAGTTTTGTCTTTTGTTCCAGACAATAACAAACCGTTCACAAAAGCAGCAATCCCTAGATTCCCTTTCATTGTTCCGGCATCGAAATATAAGTCAATGCGTGAGGTATCATTGGGTACTTCTTTCATAAAGAAAAGTCTAGTTTCCTTTGAAATATCGTAGATCTTTGGTTTTACAAAATCAATACTCTCAATTGATTTTAAGATAGGTGAAATAGTTCTATTCAACATTTGAAATGGCTTTAACTTTCAATAATGAGCAGTTGCTGGGTTGTAATATTGTTTTTGCTGCTTCTAAAATATGATGAGGTTGAATGGCATGGTAAATTTCATGTTCTTCATTGATTCCATTTGCATCACCAAGTAATTCGTAGTGACATAAGTTCATGGCTCTATTTAGTAATCCTTGATCTTGAAATTCTTTGGCTGTTCTTATTTTTATCATCAGTCGATTCAGCTCATCTTCCTCCATTGGGGTTGTTTTAATGATTTCCAATTCCTCCCAAAGAGCTCTGTCAAACATGTTAAAGGAAACCCCATCGTTTAATTTTCCCGAAATAACCAGTAACCCATCATGAAGAGATCCAGTGATATAGGCACCAATTTCTGAGACTAGTTTTTGTTCTTTTTTTAACGAATTATAAAGTCGCGAAGATTTATCTCTTCCCAAAGCATCCGAAAGAATATCGGCCAGATAGTATGCTGGATTCTTACGTTCGGCCATTTTGAAGGCATAATAAAATGCATCCGCAGGAACATTACTTTCAATTATTTTTTCTCTAAATTCAGTTTGTTTAGGTTCACAAGGCAGCATGCGCGAATACATATTTCCAGCTGGAATCTCTCCATACCACTTGTTCACCATTTCTTCAATAAATGGAAGTTCAAAATTTCCAGCAATGCAAAGAATAGCGTTTGAAGGAGTGTAATGCTTTTTAAAAAAGGCTTGAACATCTTCCATTACAGCTTCTTCAATGTGAGAAATTTCTTTTCCAATTGTAGCCCATTTGTAGGGATGCTCTCGATACGCCAAGGGACGCAATTCGAGCCATACATTTCCATAAGGTTGATTTAGATAGCGCTGTTTGAATTCTTCAATCACAACATTGCGTTGCACCTCCAAACTTTTAGGCGTAAATCCTAATGAAAGCATACGATCACTTTCTAACCACAGTGCCGTTTCCAAGTTGTGAGCTGGTAGGACATTGTAATAATTAGTGATATCATTGGAAGTAAAAGCATTGCTTTCCCCTCCAGCCATTTGCAAGGGTGCATCGAAATCTGGAATATTGACTGAGCCACCGAACATTAAATGTTCGAATAAGTGAGCAAAGCCAGTTTTGTCTTCTGACTCATCGCGAGCGCCAACATCGTAAAGAGTATTCACAACGGCCATTGGTGTTGTGATATCTTTGTGGAACAATACGGTTAAGCCATTTTTTAATTTGAATCGTTCAAAATGAATCATTAAAATGAATATTTTTCGGTTTGTAATTCTTGTCGCGCTAGCTGGTATTCAGAAACAATTCCTTTAACTACCTCCTCAGCAGGGATGATTTTATCAATTAAACTAGCCACTTGACCAATTTCTAATTCGCCTTCTATTAAATCTCCATCGTACATCCCTTTTTTTGCTCTTCCACGACCTAAAAGTTGAGAAAGTTCTTCAACACTTGCGCAATTCTCATATGCTTTTTCCACTTGTTGGTAAAACTCATTTTTCACCAATCGAACAGGTGTTAATTCTTTTAAAGTTAGTTGTGTATCACCCTCTTGTGCATTAATAACCAAATTTTTAAAGTTTTCATGTGCGCTAGATTCTGGCGTTGCTACAAAACGACTTCCAATTTGCACAGCATCAGCACCTAAAGCCATTGCAGCAAGCATTTGACGGCCAGTCCCAATACCTCCAGCAGCGATAAGTGGAATGGAAATTTCCTTGGCTACTTTTGGAATCAAAACCAAGGTCGTTGTTTCATCGCGACCATTGTGTCCGCCCGCTTCAAATCCTTCAGCTACCACAGCATCCACACCAGCATCTTGTGCTTTTAAAGCAAACTTTACACTGGAAACAACGTGAACAACAATAATTCCGTGCGATTTTAAATGCGCAGTCCATGTTTTTGGATTTCCAGCTGAAGTAAAAACAATCGGGACTTTGTGCTTTATAATTATGTCAATATGCTTTTCAATATCAGGATATAGCATAGGTAGATTCACCGCAAAAGGTTTATTTGTTGCTGCCTTACATTTGAGAATTTGTTCATCTAAAATTTCAGGATACATGGATCCAGAACCAATTATTCCAAGTCCACCGGAATTTGAAACTGCAGACGCTAATTCCCAACCAGAACACCAAATCATCCCAGCTTGGATAATTGGATAATCGATTGAGAAAAGAGATGTTATTCGGTTTTTCATTAGTTGACAATTGAGGAGAATGGATGCTGCTTTTTTTGTTGCAATACGAATTTAATGTTTTTAAGGTAATTAAAGGACTTGAGCTTGTTTTTCTTTCAACTTTCAACTTTCTATTCACTCGAATTCATTTTTTTGCGTCTATAAAATTAAAATTCATTAATTTAGGTCAATCATTCTTTTAAAATGTTGCTTCGAATTATCACATTATGGGCATTTTGTAGTCTCACTTTAGGGAATCTTTTTTCTCAAGAAGTAGAGCATAAACATTCTGCGCTTCATTCATTTGTCGAAAATAAGGGACAATGGGTTGAGCCAATTTTATTTAAATCTAAATTTGCTGGAGGTAATCTTTGGATCCAACAACATAAATTTGTTTTTCATTTACAAGATTTTTCTGATTTAAAAGAGGTTCATGGAAACCCAAGGGACAATGTTACAGAACCTCAAATTCGACAAACAGTCGTTCATCTTGATTTTAATGGGTCAAATGAAGTTTCTTTAATTGAGAAGATTCACCCAACAAAAGCGTACTATAATTATTTCATTGGAAACGATAAAAACCGCTGGGCATCTGAAGTCCGTGGATATGGCGAGGCCATTCTTAAAGAATTCTACAATGGTATAGATTTAAAATTAATTGAGGACAAAGAGCAACTGAAGTATGAATTCCATGTTCAAGCGAAAGCCGATCCTAACAAGATTTCCTTTACCTATGCGGGTCATAAAAATATTGCAATTGATAAAAAAGGAAACCTAGTTGTGAAGACAGATTTAGGTGAAATCATAGAGCAAAAGCCGTATGCTTATCAAATTGTAAATGGAAATATAAGAGAAATTAAGTGCGATTTTTCGTTGATTGGTGAGACAGTAACATTTAAATTGGGTGATTATAATCCCAATGCTATTTTGGTGATTGATCCTATTCTTGTTTTTGCCACCTATTCTGGTTCCATTACAGATAATTTTGGGATGACAGCGACCTACGGTTATGACGGAACGGCCTATTCTGGTGGAATAGTTTATGGAAATGCTTATCCTACTCCAAATCCCACTGCATACAATGTCAGTACGACTTTTACTTTGCCTACTAATCCAACTTACGGAATCACGGACGCCTTTATTTCAAAATATACTCCTGATGGTACATCTATGATTTGGACCACTTTTCTTGGTGGTGGAGGGCCATCAGAAGGTACGGAAACTGCACAAAGTATGATATGTGATCAGAACAATAATTTGTATTTGTATGGTTCTACCTCAAGTACCGATTTTCCTATAGTTGGTGGATATCAAACGACACATGGTGGAGGTTCTCCAAATTCTAACCACTATTTCAATGGGGTTTATTTCACAAATCAAGGGACCGATATTTATGTAGCAAAAATTAGTGCGAATGGTCAAACATTGATGGCATCAACTTATATGGGTGGATCTTTAAATGATGGCGTAAATTCAAAAGTAAGCTCAGGAACGTATAATTCTGTTGGAGCATACGATTCATTGACTTCTAATTATGGGGATCAATTTAGAGGTGAAATTATGTTGGACCAAGCAGGAAACTGTTTGGTTGCTTCGTGTTCGCGCTCGACTGATTTTCCAGTTTTGAATGCCTTTCAATCAACAAATGCTGGGATGCAAGATGGTGTTATTTTTAAATTATCATCGAATCTTTCAATACTTCAATGGTCTAGTTATTATGGTGGTAGTAATAACGATGCATGTTATTCTGTAAAAATTGATTCCACTCAAAATATACTTTTTGTGGGAGGAACAAGTTCTAATAATTTGCAATTCACTTCAGGAGGTTGGCAGTCATCATTCAATGGAGGAAAAGCGGATGGGTTTGTAGTCAAACTTGCTCCAACTGGAACAACGGTTACGAACGCAAGTTATATTGGGACACCTAATTATGATCAATCCTTTTTTGTTGAAATAGATCGAAATGACAACGTTTTTATCTTAGGTCAATCAGCAGGCGGTTCTTTTCCAGTATTTAATGCCGTTTTCGTAAACCCTGGTAGCAGTCAATATGTAATTAAGTTAGACTCTACTTTAACTACTAATTTAAATTCTACAGTTTTTGGAAATGGAGGAGCTAACTTCAATATTTCACCTGCTGCCTTTTTGGTTGATATTTGTGGTAACATGTATATTTCTGGTTGGGGGGCAAATATTTTGCAAGGAACGCCTCTTTCTGGAATGCCGGTATCAGCGAATGCTTTTCAGGCAATTGCGCCAAATGGATTTGATTTTTATCTTTTGGTGATTGAACGTGGATTCAATGGCTTACTCTATGGATCTTATTTGGGGGGGAATTCTGCGCAAGAGCACGTAGATGGCGGTACCTCACGATTTGATAAAAATGGTGTTGTTTATCAATCGGTCTGTGGCGGTTGTGGCGGTTATTCAGACTTCCCAACAACTGCTGGAGCATGGTCGAACAGCAACTTAAGTTCGAATTGCAATAACATTGTTTTTAAATTTGATTTTGAATTAATCCCAAGTGCAGAATTTACCGTAGACAACAATTTGGGCTGTTCTACTTTTGAAGTAATATTTGATAATTTTTCGACAGATTCTGATTCTTATTTATGGGATTTTGGAAATGGTGACACTTCATCCGTGATTTTTAACCCAACAATGGTTTATGATACGCCGGGTGTTTACGACATTTATTTATATGTTACAGATAGTATTTGTTTACTAACAGATACAGCTTTTTTACAAATTACCGTTACTGATTCAATTGAAATTTCAGTAGATGCTGATATGCAATTATGCGTGCCTATACCTTTAACTTTTACAGCAAATAGCAACGGTACAGCAAGTTATTTTATTTGGTCATCAACTATTAATTTTACGGATACCTTGAACACATCTGTTTCTGATTCTACGCTAACGATTACACCTCCAGGAACAACAACTTATTATTGTATGACAGGAAATGCAGGCTGCTCAGAAATTGATAGTGTCGTCGTCAGTTTTATAGGTTCCGATTTAACACTGACGGCTGATCAAACAATTTGTATCGGAGAAAGCACTTTAATTACAGCAGTTAATTCAAATCCTTCAATCATCTATACTTATACTTGGTCACCAGCATCTGAAATTGTAACGCCATCAACATCGAATCTTGTTTTGGTTGATCCTGCAACTACTCAATACATCTATGTTACTGCTTCTGCTTCAAATGGATGTGTGGTAGTGGATTCAATCTTAATTTCTGTCAGTTCGATACCTGCAGGATCAGTAATTGCAACTGCAAGCGAATATACTGTTCCGCAAGGTGGAACAACGACGTTGATTGGTCAGCCTGCTGGATATACTTATTCATGGACACCAACTTCAGGAGTTACTAATCCTACAATGCAACAAACAACTGCAACAGTTGACCAAACGACAATTTACACCTTTTCGGTAACGGATGGAATTTGTACAAGATCAGATACTGTCTTGGTTAAAGCTTACGGTTTTATTTGTGATGAGCCTTATGTTTTTGTTCCAAATGCTTTCTCTCCAAATGGCGACAATGAAAACGATGTGCTTTATGTTCGAGGTCCGCTCGTTGAAGATATGATATTTAGGATTTTTGATCGCTGGGGTGAAATGGTTTTTGAATCATTTAATCGCATTTCAGGTTGGGATGGAACATTTAGAGGAAAAGCAATGGACCCAGATGTTTATGACTATTATTTAAAAGCCATTTGTGTTGATGGTCAAGAATCAATCATTAAAGGTAACGTAACCTTATTAAGGTAAATTTTGCTTTCCACAATTTGAGGTAAGTAAGTTTCTTTTTATTTCAAATTAATTAAGGCAATCGTTATGTAGCTTTGTAAAAAGCTAAATAAGAATCATGAGTAAAATTATCACGTCTAAATCAGAAAAATTTCTTGAAAGCTATTTAAATAATCCTAGTCCAACTGGATTTGAGTCTGAAGGGCAGAAATTATGGCTATCGTATATAAAACCATACATCGATGAGTACTTTACGGACATTTATGGATCAGTAGTAGGAATTATCAATCCAAAATCAGAATACAAAGTTGTAATTGAGGCACATGCGGATGAGATTTCTTGGTTTGTACATTACATAACAAAAGAAGGTTTTATTTACTTGAAAAGAAATGGTGGCTCTGATCACATGATTGCACCGTCGAAAAGAGTAAATATTCATACAGATAAAGGAATTGTGAAAGCGATTTTTGGTTGGCCAGCGATACACATGCGTCATACAAAAGATGAAGCGCCAAGCATGAAGAATATCTTTTTGGATTGCGGCTGCAGCTCAAAAGAAGAGGTGGAAAAATTAGGCATTCATGTGGGATGTGTAGTGACTTTTGAAGATGAATTTATGATGCTCAATAAGAATCGCTATGTAGGTCGCGCTTTGGATAATCGAATGGGTGGATTTATGATTGCAGAAGTTGCACGCTTATTAAGCGAGAAGAAAATTAAATTACCGTTCGGCTTGTATATTGTAAATTCAGTGCAAGAGGAAGTAGGACTTCGAGGGGCCGAAATGATTGCCCAACGAATAAAGCCAGATGTGGCGATTGTTACAGATGTTTGTCATGATACACATACACCAATGGTCGATAAAATTGAAAATGGCGACTTGAAATCAGGTGATGGTCCTGTATTGACTTATGGTCCAGCCGTACAGAATAACTTATTAAAACAAATAATTTCAACTGCTGAAAAGAATAAAATTCCTTTCCAGCGAGCGGCGGCTTCGCGCGCTACAGGAACAGATACCGATGCTTTTGCCTATTCAAACGAAGGAGTAACGAGTGCCTTAATCTCTTTGCCATTGCGTTATATGCATACAACTGTTGAAACTGCTCGAAAAGAAGATGTTGAAAACTGCATTCGTTTGATTTTTGAAACCTTACAAACAATAGAAAAAGGTCAAGATTTCAGGTATTTTAAATAGTTTGGATTTCAATAATGACTTAAGATTGAATAATTTCGACACTTGATTATTTCAATTCTTGTCGTACTTTTAGAAACGTTTTAACAAAAAAATAACTAGTATGAAAAAACAATTACTTTTTGGATTAGGTTTATTGCTTTCTGCATCGACTTTTTCTCAAACATTTTTCGATAATTTCGATTCGTACACTGCTGGAATGAAGCTTGGGCCTCAAAGCAGTGGAGCATGGACAACTTGGAGTAATGCACCGGGTGGTGCAGAAGATGTGAACGTTTCAAGCGCTGATGCTTCAAGTCCTTCCAATTCTTTGTATTTCTCTTCTACAGCTTCAACTGGTGGACCTGTAGATGTTGTGCGTCATTTTGGCGTATTGAATACTGGTCAGTTTGTAATGGAATTCAACATAAAAGTGAATTCAGGTAAAGCGGCTTATTTCAATTTACAGAAAACAGCTGTAATGGGAAATACCTATGCGCTTGATGCGTATTTCAGAGATAATGGAACGTTGGTATTCAATCAAATTGCAGGTTTTTCTGCAGTTTACCCACAAGGAACATGGTTCAATTTCCGTTTAGAAATCAACTTTAACATTAACAAATGGGAAGTTTTTATTGATAATGTTTCTGCAGGATATTTTTCCAACGCAGTAAACCAAATCGAAGCAATAGATCTTTTCCCTGTTGATGCTGATACACCATTTGATTCTCAATTCTATATTGATGATTTCGGAACGACAATTACTCCTTATGTATTGCCAGTTTTAAATGCAGCTGTAACGTATGCAGGATTTAACGGTGGTAATATTGCTACAAATTTAGTTGTACCCTCTTTCAAAGTGAGAAATCTTGGGGTGAATGCTATAACAAGTTTTGATATTACATGTAACTATAATGGAGTTGACTACACTCAATCGTATTCTTCTCTTTCAATGAATTCATTGATTGAGCAGTCGTTTACAATGACAGCTCCTATTGCTTTAGTTGCTGGTTCAAATGTTATGACATATACAGTGAGTAACGTAAATGGAAATGGACAAGATGATGACGCTGCAGATGATGCTTCATCAACAATGGTCACTCCTATTGTGCCTGCTTTAGGTAAAATGGTTGTAGGAGAGGAAGCCACTGGAACGTGGTGTCAGTGGTGTCCACGTGGAGCTGTTTTTATGGATTTATATGAAAATGACTACACTGATTTTTGGGCAGGAATTGCTGTACATAATGGAGATCCAATGGCTGTACCAACGTATGATACTGGAATTAGTGCTTTGATCGGAGGTTACCCAAGTGCATTGGTTGATCGTGGAACTGATGTTGATCCTTCAGGTATGTCGACAGATTTCTTCTCTCGTCTACAAATTGCTCCAACTGCATTTATTGAAAATGGTGCAACATGGGATGCGGGCACGAGAACATTGAATGTTTCCATCACTGCCGATTTCCAAGCAGCTGCGAATAGCAACTATAAAATTGCATGTGTATTAACAGAAGATGATGTAACTGGAACAACTGGTTATGCTCAATCAAATTCTTATGCAGGTGGTGCGAATGGTGTAATGGGTGGATATGAATTATTAGCTAATCCAGTTCCTGCTTCACAAATGTCTTATGACCATGTCGCAAGAGAGATTGCTCCTTCATTTGGTGGTTTTGCTGGGAGTTTCCCTGTGTCAGTTGCTGCTGGAGAATTACATACAGTAAACTTTTCATTTGTTTTACCTGCCGCTTGGAGTGAAAATGACATGCATATAATTGGAATGTTGGTGGCACCTAATGGAAGAATTGACAATGCTGGAAAAGCTACAATCGCTGATGCAATATTGAACGGTTATGTTAGCGGAACAACTGCTGGTATTTCTGAATTGAATGCAGATCAGTTAGATGCTATGTTTAAGGTTTATCCGAATCCTGCTACAACTTTTGCTACGGTTGGAATTAACTTATCTACTGAATCAACTGTTGAAATGAGTTTATTGGATATGGCTGGTAAAGTAATTGCTTCTAAAAATTATGGTTCAATGAACGGTTCTAGCGAAGTAACGATTGATACAAGAACATTAACGGCTGGAGTTTATTTAGTTGAACTTACAGTAAACAATGAAAAAATGACAAAAAGATTAATTATTCAATAATTAATCACTTGAAAACGATAAGGGCGACAGGAATGTCGCCCTTTTTTGATGGCCTTTTTTGATGAAAAAATAAGTACTTTTGTGCTATGAAATGGATTGGAGAACGTATCAGTTTTGTGGATGATAAGAACAAAACAACCATTGTTATTTACCCTGAAAATATTAAATGGGTGAAAGGAGCTATGGGCGCGTGGGTAGCGATGTGGTTCACAATTGGTGCTGTTATCGTTTGGTCTTATTTCACCTTTGAATTAAAAAATCAAGTGAAAATCATTATTTATATTTTCATGTCATTTTGGGTATATTATGCTTTTCGAGTAACTCGATCATTCTTATGGATGATGTGGGGAAAAGAACTCATTAAAATTGATGAGGTGGCATTTTATTATAAACGATCGATTCGTAATTATGGAAAATCGATTCCTTTTTATCTAGAGAATATCAAAAAGATGAACTTATTTGTTCCCGAACCACATTCTTTTCAATCTGCTTGGGAGGCTTCCCCATGGATTCAAGGAGGTGAACGAGTTGAGTTCGAATATTTAGGAAAAGTGATTCGACTTGCTCGAAAATTGAATGATAAAGATGCTAAATTACTCTTCAATGTCGTTACTAAAAAAGTAGAAGATCGTAAACGGAAAATCAACGCTTAATGGAAAGAATAATTATAAAAGTGGTTGATAATGTGATTGATGCACATATCTTAACAACACGATTAGACGCTGAAGGAATAGAATCATTTATTTACGATGAACACATTGTAACCCAAAATCCACTTTTGAACCAAGCAGTAGGTGGGATTAAAATTAAAGTCTATCAAAAGGATGTTGAACGTTCGAAAGAAATTCTCAAAGAAATTAGCGATACTCCTTATTTAGATGAAGAAGAAAAAGAGATTCTTTGTCCAAATTGTTCATCCAAAAATATAACTAGCGGTTTTCGATCAATGAAGGGGATAAAAGGTATTGTATCGATGTTTGTTGCCTTTATCTTAACTGTCTTTCCTATATACACCAATGCTGTTTACCGCTGCAATGATTGTGATGAGGAGTTTAAATTGAAAAAATGAGATTACAGAAGTTCTTTCTCCATTAAAAAATGTTGCAATACATCAAATAATTTATAAGATTTTTCAATTAGAAGATAATCCTGTTTTAGATAAAAATCTACTGCATAATCTCGTGCATGCAAAATCATTTTAATTCCACTCAGTTCTTTTGCGTTTTTTTCGGTAGCTTCCATGATTAGTCTACCATAACCTAAACCTTGACTTGATGTTTCAACAGCCACAAATCGAACTTGAAATGTTGTTTCATCATGTTGGTCTAGTCTAGCAATGGCTTTCACGACACCATTTTCATAAAGAGCAAAATGAATTCCAGTTAAATCACCCTCATTTTTTTCACTTCCTATGGGTTGATTTAAAGGTGCTCTGAGTATTCTGTAGCGTAAATCGTAGTAATCTTTCCACTCTTTTTCAGTTGAAGGTGTGCGTATAATTATTTCCATTTGAATGCGATTGAAGTAACACGTTTTGTTAAATGACCATCGATTACTTCTTCCCGAATGAGACTTTTCGCTGCTGAATCTTCAAAAACCACATTTAAACTATTTATTTTTCCACAAGGAACATTGTCTATTGTCATTCTTTCAAGAATCTCTTGACTCGACTTTGTAATGAGTTTTTCTTGCAGAAGTATTTCAAGTTTAACACGGTTTTTAACGCGTGAACTATTGTGAAGGTAATCCACATTGTTAACCAATTCTTCGAGTTGTAAGAAATTACAAAGTTTTTTGAAATGCACATCACTTCCTATCGCAAAAGTAATTAAATGTCTTTCCTTTGTGGAGAAAATCTCTCCATATGGAGCAATGTTTGGGTGTAAACTACCAATCCGCTTTGGAATATGGTTTTCCATAAGGTAATTTGACGCTTGATTGGTTAAACTGCAAATTGCAGCATCATAGAGTGAAACTGTTACCGTTTTTGCAACACCTGTTGTTTTAAGTCTCAATAGAGCAAGGAGTAATGCTTCTTTCAAATGGTGTGCTGCCAAAACATCGATCAAGGCTACAGGCATTTTTACTGGTCCACTTTCAGGAGTACCATTCATCGACATAAAACCAGATTCAGCCTGAAGTATTAAATCGTAGGCTACACGGTCACTTTCGTCACCAAAGCCTGTAATTTTACCGCAAATCAAATTCGGATTTATTTTGCGTAATACTTCATCTTGTATTCCGAATTTTACTTCATCGCCCAATTTGAAATTTGATATCAATAGATCTGCCGTTGCAACTAATTTTAAGAATTCCTCATGGTCTGCTGGAACTTTTAAATTCAGTTTAACATATTCTTTTTTATAATTGATTGATGAGAAATAGGCAGATACACTCGATTCTGAGTTTTCACCAGGGAGTTTCCAAGACCGCGTTACATCGGGAACATTCGTATTTTCAATTTTAATCACTTTCGCGCCTAGTTCAGCAAAAAATGTAGCTACTGAAGGTCCAGCTAAAACAGTTGATAAGTCTAAAATGACAAGATTTGAAAACATAGAATTCTATTTATGAATTAACCAATATTTACAGAGGTCGTTGTTAATAATCCAGCTTGGGTTCTTATAATTCAAGAGAACTTATTCCACTCTACAGTTTAATAAATCGACCACGCCCCAAAAATGATTATTTACCCAATTGCCATTTTACGTAGGCCATAATTTTACTTTCTTGGGTAGCATCTAATTTTGCTTTCGCAGACATATTTGGAACAATCTTCGTCCATCGTTCCAAGGAATAATTGCTAATTACTTCCAAATCATGGCATTTATTACAATTTGTGTTATAAAGTGCCATTCCTTCAGATTCTTCCACACTTGGTTTACGTAAAATTGTTGTTTCTGAATTAGATTCAGTTACAACTTCAATAACTTCCGCAGTTTTAGGTGCACATGCAACAACAAGAGCAAATGTGGATAGGATAAAAATTGTTTTTTTCAAATTAATTTAGTTTTTCGAGTGTTACATTAGCTAAGCCTTCGCGTACAAAATTTAATTTTTTTGCTGCGCGTAAAGATAAATCAATTATTCTAGTTGACTGTGGACTCAGGCGATCATTTATTTTAACGATAACAACCGAGTCATTTTTTAAATTTTTCACGAGAACAATAGTTCCGAAAGGCAATTTGTGATGCGCTGCCGTTAAGCTGTCTTGCCTAAATATTTCACCTGATGAGGTACGTCTGCCTTCAAATTTTGAAGCATAGTAGCTTGCTTTTCCCTTCTGATAGATCGTTTGAACTACATAACTTGAGAAAATTATAGTACTAAAAATCAAGACGTATTTAATCATTCACCTTTATTCGTGAAGCAAATTAACGAAAGCAAATTAGGGAGCCATAGTTTTAAGGAAAGATTAACAAAATATGTTGAAAGATTTTTTTGCAAAGGCTCAGTCAATTTGCGAGATTTACCGTTTTATAAATGAGATAAAAATGGTGCAACACGAATTCATACAAACCAATTCTGGACTGGCTTCTAAGTCAATTACAAATACACTTAATTTACTTAAAGAAGGAGCGACTGTTCCCTTCATTGCACGATATCGAAAGGAAATGACCAATGGTTTGGATGAAGTAGAGATTGCTCAAATTCGTGATTTGGCTAAAAAACACGATGAATTAATTGCTCGCCAACAAACCATTTTAGCTTCAATTGAAGAACAGGGTAAACTTATACCAGAATTAAAAGAGAAGATTAGCACTTGTTTTGACTCAACAGTATTGGAGGATTTATACTTGCCCTACAAACAAAAGCGTCAAACAAAAGGAGATAAAGCAAAGAAATTGGGATTGGAACCTTTGGCCAGAATGATCATGTCTCAACGCGGAGGTGATCCAGAAAATATGGCAGAGAAATTCGTAAAAGGAGACGTATTAGATGAAGACATGGCAATTGCTGGTGCAAAAGATATCATGGCGGAATGGATGAATGAAAATGCTGTTGCTAGAGCCAGAATTCGCCAATTGTTCCAACGTAAATCAGTACTGGTTTCAAAACTGCAAAAAGGGAAGGAAGAAGAAGGCGCTAAGTACCGTGATTATTTCGATTTTTCTGAACCATTGTATAAATGTGCTTCTCATCGTTTGTTGGCGCTTATTCGTGCTGAAAGAGAAGGAATTATTTCCTTAAAAGCACAACCCGATCAAGATGAGGCGATCGAAAATTTAGAAAGGTTTTTTGTCAAAGGAAACGATGGCTGTGCTGATGTTGTGGCGGAAGCTTGCAAAGAATCTTATAAACGATTAATGTGTCCGTCTTTGGAGAATGAATTATTAAATGAGGCTAAAGAAAAGGCAGATAAAGAAGCGATAAAAATATTTACAACAAATTTGCGTCAATTACTATTAGCTGCGCCGGTAGGATCCAAACGCGTATTAGCTATTGATCCAGGATTTAGAACAGGTTGTAAAGTTGTTTGCTTAGATGAATCGGGTGATTTATTAACGAATGCGACGATTTATCCTCATCCACCTCAAAACGAAAGTTCGGCCGCTCAAGCGAAAATTGCGCAATTGGTTCAAGCGTATAAAATAGAAGTTATTGCAATTGGTGACGGAACAGCAGGAAGAGAAACAGAAAGTTTTATTAAGCGTATTCGTTTTGACAGAGATTTAGAGGTGTATGTTGTCAGAGAAGATGGTGCTTCTATTTATTCGGCAAGTTCGATTGCACGAAAAGAATTTCCAGATTATGATGTCACGGTGAGAGGATCCGTTTCGATTGGTCGACGTTTGATGGACCCACTAGCAGAATTAGTAAAAATAGATCCAAAATCAGTAGGAGTAGGACAATATCAGCATGAAGTAAATCAAACTATGTTAAAAGATGCTTTGGATGACGTGATTGTTTCTTGTGTAAATGCTGTTGGGGTTGATTTGAATACTGCTTCACCTTATTTACTAAGTTATGTTTCGGGTTTAGGACCCGTTTTAGCAGAAAATATTGTTGCTTATCGAACGGAACATGGGGGAATCCGAGCGCGTGAAGAGTTGAAAAAAGTAAAGCGTTTGGGAGACAAAGCCTACGAACAAGCGGCAGGATTCTTAAGAGTTCGAAATGCAGAAAATCCCTTGGATAATTCATCCGTGCATCCTGAAAGCTACAAATTGGTGCAAGCCATGGCAAAACAGTTAAAAGTGAACATCAAGGACTTGGTAGGTAATGATGATATTTTAAAAGAAATTAAGAAAACAGATTTCCCTCAAATCGATGCTTATACTTTTGATGATATTATTAAGGAATTAAAAAAGCCAGGACGTGATCCACGTAAAACGGCTAAAGTACTGGAATTCGATTCGACAATTCGCACGATTGATGATTTGAGAATTGGGATGGTTTTACCAGGAATAGTAACCAATGTAACAGCTTTTGGAGCTTTTGTAAACATTGGAATTAAAGAAAATGGCTTGATCCACAAATCGCAATTGGCAGATGTTTATGTGGAAGATCCTGCCCAATTTATATCCTTACATGAACACGTTGAGGTGCGTGTTTTGGAAGTCGATGTGCCAAGAAAAAGGGTCGGATTAAAGAAAGTGTAAGTAGTATTTAATTAGTCATGCAACGTGCATTCGTTTTTTTACGTTTATAGTAAAAAAAATAGTTATTGGTCAGGAAATCATTCATTTTTTGAATTATATTTGACACAACTAATACATTTTAAGATGAAAAAACTACTACTTTTTATATCGATTGTATTTACAATAACTTTTACGTCGAACTCTTTTTCTCAGAATATTCTGATAGTTTTCGATTCAGCAGATTCAACTTCTTGTGATGGCGCCGCTGCTATAGATTCCAATATCGTTGCAACAAATACTGTTTGGTATAGTGGCGGATTGGTTATTGGTGCGGGATATTCTTGGATAGACAGTCTTTGTCCAGGAACTTATGTCTTAACATACAACGACTTTTTAGGTAATCCAATGTCTTACACTTTTGTAATTTCTGTGAGTAGTAATCCATGTGGGTCGTTTTATGCTACTATTGCAACTACGGACATAACAGATTCTATAAACTGTAATGGGACAGCAGTTGCAACCACTTATGGCGGGGCTGCACCGTATTCTTACTTATGGAATACTGGAGCGACAACTATGTCACAATCAAATTTGTGTGAAGGAATGTATTCATGTATTATTACTGATGGAAATGGTTGTACCTCAAATCAAGACGGTTTCGTTGGAGTCTTTCCAACTATTCCTGACACTGTCATAATCATTGTAAATACAACTTACGCAGATTCATTGGTAGTTGATTCGTTGGCAAACTATTGGTTGGCAATGTGTAATTTAGATTATGCAGCTTTCGATTCTGCTTACATATCTTTTTATACCTATTCAACAATGGATACAATTTGGGTGACTTGGACTTTGATAGATACAAGTGGAGCAGAAATGGTGATTGTTGTAGTTCCTTATGTTTTAAACAATCCTACTATTGGTGTATATGCAGCAACTATAACTTTATTCTGTGTGCAAAAAGCATCAGAAATAAACACCATTCAAATAACAGATCAGATTTTATTGGATCCAGCTCAAATGGGGATTAATGAAAACACATCTATTGAATTAAAAGTTTTAAATCCATTTGGAGATGAAGTAAATGTTTCGTTTGAAAAACCAAGTAGCGGAAAAGCTACTTTGAGTGATATGAATGGCAAAGTTTTGATTGAAAGAGTTTTTGAAAATGAGAGTGTTCTTCAATTAAATTATCAAAATGTTTCAGCTGGGACTTATTTCTTAACGATTAAAATGAACGGTGAAATTATCACGCGTAAATTGATAAAATAAGATTGAAAATAATAGATGGAAGGGGCAGCGTTTTTAATGCTGCCCTTTTTTTTGTTTATGCTTCGGAAAAGAGCGAAAAGGAGAAAAAACTGGTATTCCCAATTTAATAGCTTACCTTTGTGGCTTAATACAGAATTTCCTTTTGAAAATACAAAGTCAATTTCTGACAATAATTTATACATGCAATTTAGTGAATTAAACATTATCCAGCCTATTCTCAAAGCGATAGAAGAGGAAGGCTACACAACCCCAACACCCATTCAAGAACAAGCAATTCCCCTAGTATTAGCAGGGAATGACTTAATGGGATGTGCTCAAACCGGTACCGGAAAAACAGCAGCTTTTTCCATCCCAATTATTCAACTTTTAAGTGAAAATAAAGACTTTAAAGGCAAGCGTAAAATACGTGCTTTGATTGTTACTCCAACCCGTGAGCTTGCGATTCAAATTGACGAAAGTCTTAAAGCGTACGGCCGACATGCTGGATTGAGAAGTACTGTTATTTTTGGTGGAGTAAATCAAAATAAACAAACTGGTGTATTACAGCAAGGTGTAGATATTTTAGTTGCTACGCCAGGTCGATTATTAGATCTAATGATGCAAGGATTTATTTCCATCAGAGATGTAGAAATTTTTGTTTTGGATGAAGCAGATCGTATGTTAGATATGGGTTTCATTCATGATGTAAACAAATTAATTAAAGCCTTACCTGATAGAAGACAAAACTTATTTTTCTCTGCGACGATGGCTCCAGAAATTTTAAAATTAGCAGGAACGATATTACAAGATCCTGTTCGTGTTGAGGTTACACCCGTTTCATCAACTGCTGAAATCATCAAGCAATCACTTTATTTTGTCGATAAAGGAAATAAGAATGCATTGTTGGTAGATGTATTAAATGAAGAAACTGCTCCATCTGTTTTAGTTTTTACGAGAACAAAACATGGCGCTGATAAAGTGGTGAAGCATTTAGCAAAACACAATATTAAAGCAGATGCCATTCATGGAAATAAAAGTCAAAATAACCGTCAACGTGCTTTAAGTAACTTCAAAGACAAAACAATTCGTGTGTTAGTTGCTACTGATATTGCTGCTAGAGGAATTGATGTTGAAGAAATGGAATTAGTGATCAATTTTGAATTGCCAAATATTTGTGAAACATATGTTCACCGAATTGGAAGAACAGGTCGTGCTGGAAATAAAGGAACGGCAATCTCTTTCTGTGATTATGAAGAAAAAACGTATTTGAAAGATATTGAGAAATTGATTCATACATCGATTCCTGTTGTTGAAGGTCACCCTTACCCAATGGAGGTTTTTGTTATTGAGAAAAAAGAACAACGTGGGGCTAGGCCGCCAAGAGAACAGCGTAATGGTGGTGGAAACACTAAAAAACCTCGTCCAACAATCGAACAAAAACAAGCTTCAGCTAAGAATAAGGGAAAGAAGACTTGGTTCGGTAAAAGCGATCGTTACTAGCGAATTTGGAATTCTAAATTATGAATTCCGAATCTCTCTGCGTATGTAGCCTTTTTCAACGATAAGGTCACTTTCGATATTATTTGTATACAGAGCACCTGTTCCTAAACCTTGCGGAAGCTCATTCTGATATTCAGCTGCTAATTGACAAATAGCGGATAAACCAATATTCGATTCTAAGGCAGAAGTCATCCACCAAGGAATGTTCTTCTGTTCGGCCAATTCAATCCATTCTTGAGTTCCTGAAATTCCACCGTGAAGACTAGGCTTAAGAATGATAAATTGTGGTTGAATCTTGTCTAACATCTCGGCTTTTCTGCTTAGTTCATTAATTCCAATTAATTCTTCATCCAATGCAATTGGCAAAGGAGTCGATTTGCACAATTCACTCATTTCATGCCATTGACCTGCTTTTATAGGTTGTTCAATGGAATGAATTTCTAAATCAGCTAGTTCTTTTAATATATGAATTGCTTGATGAGGTGTAAAACCTCCATTTGCATCGACACGCAGCGTAATTTGATTCGCAGGATATTGTTGCCGAATAGAAGCAAGTAATTTAAGTTCAGTATTAAAATCAATAGCCCCAACCTTCATTTTGATAGTAGTATATCCTTCATAAAGTTTTTGTGCAATTTGTTCTTTCATAAAAACTTCATCACCCATCCAGACTAAACCGTTGATAGGAAGTTTTCGAATCCCGTTGGAAAAATCATTGATGAATAACATACCTTTCCCTCCATTTTTGAGATCCAATAAGGCAGATTCTAATCCAAACTTGATGGAAGGAAATTGATTTAAAGTCGAAGCGATTTCATATCCATATGCTAAACTCCAATTACCATTCTCTAATTGACGGCGAACTTCTTCAATTTTTATTTCAAAACGGTATATATCTGTAAACTCTGGAGATAATCCTTCAATGATACTTATTTCTCCTGTTCCTACAATTCCATTATCAATTAATTTCAGAACCCAACTATTTTTCACCTGCATGATTCCTCTACTTGTTCCTGCTGGACGCTTAAAGTGAAGTTCGAGAGGGGTGATGCTTGTTCTCATAGTTTTTTTGATAAATTAATTTGAGTGAAAGTTGGTATTGAATATTGCGTTAAACTTAGCTATGTTTCTAAATTTAAACTTAGCAACTTTTCAACTTAGCTATATTGCTAATTACCCCCAATTCCATTCACTTTCAGCTTACATTTTTTGTTAAATTTCTATTTTATCACAACAGCAAACCAACAGAAGTTAGTACCGAAATCGCAAAAGTAGAAAGTGCTACTTTTTTTAATTCGGGGTCAAAATCTTTTGGATTTTTGGTGAACATTACCTTGCGAACATGCAATAATAGAATAACGAAGGGCAATAATCCAATAAAAGCGGAAGGTTGATTCATATTTAAAATGAAGATTCCTAAACTGATTAAGGCAATCAGAATTAAAAGAGCATGATAAATTTTAGCAAGGTTTGCACCCATCATAACGACTAAAGTTCGTTTGTTCGATTTAGCATCATTTAAGCGATCACGCATATTGTTCAAATTTAAAACTGCAGCACTTAAAAGTCCGATACTTGTTGCAGGTAATATAAGCATCCAATTCACTTCCTTTGCATATAGAGGATAAACCCCCATAACACTTACAATTCCGAAAAACAAAAAGACCATAATATCACCAAATCCATTGTAACCGTAGGCTTTTTTTCCAACAGTATAAGTTATAGCAGCTATAATACAGAGAATTGCGAGACCAAGATAAATCCACAAAACAGCCGATGTAAAACCTTTAGTTCCAAAATAGATTAAAATTGTTGCAGATATAAAACTTAAAACGGAAGTAAAAATAACAGCATTGCGCATTTCTTTTTTTGAAATCATCCCTGATTGCACCGAACGCAATGGTCCAATGCGCTCATTATTATCCGTTCCTTTTAGGCTATCTCCCAAGTCATTCGCTAAATTGGAAACGATTTGAAATAAAATAGTAGTTATTAATGCTAATATAAAAATCTTCCAATTCCAATAATTATTGGCTTTAGCAATGAAGGAACCCAATACAATTCCAGAAAGTGATAAAGGGAGAGTTCGCAGACGTAGTGCTTTTATCCAAGCTTGAGATTTTGACATAGACCAAAAGTAATTTAAGTTGTTCAATTTAATAGTTACTTTTTATTTACTTTTTCAACAATTATTTTTACTAAAAGTTCTGCGTACATAATAAAATCTATAACTTAGTCACATGAATGAAAATTTGAAGAAACCTATTTTATGTGAGATGTTGGGAATTGATTTTCCGATAATTATGGCTCCAATGTTTTTAGTTTCAAACGAAAAAATGGTGGTTGAAGCCATTAAAGCAGGGATAACGGGAGCAATACCAGCCTTGAATTATCGTAATACAGATGATTTAAGAGCGGCAATTCAATCAATAAAAAAACAAGTTAATGGACCTTTTGGGATAAACTTAATAGTAAATAAGTCGAATTTCCTCTATAAAGAACAGTTGACAGTTTGTTGTGAAGAAAAGGTTGATTTTTTGATTACTTCACTTGGATCACCTGAAGAAACAATCATTGAAGCGCATAAAGCGGGAGTAAAAGTTTTTTGTGATGTAACCGATACAAAGTACGCGAAGAAGGTAGAATCCTTGGGTGCCGATGCCGTAATTGCAGTAAACAAAGAAGCCGGAGGTCATGCTGGAAATATTTCATATAAAGAACTTATTCCACAATTAATTGCCGCAGTAAATATACCAGTCATTTCAGCCGGCGGAGTAGGAACTGGCGGAGGAGTTGCAGAGATGCTCAGTTTAGGTGCAGCAGGCTTGTCGATGGGAAGTGTGTTTATCGCTTCCAATGAAGCAGGAGTATCAGAAGAATACAAGCAAGCATGCGTTGACTACGGTGCGAAAGACATCGTTATGACTACTAAATTATCAGGTACACCTTGTTCAATAATCAACACGCCCTATGTTCAAAAGACAGGAACGAAACAGAATTGTTTAGAGCGTTTACTGAATAAAAATAAAACATTGAAGAAATGGATCAAAGCATTGGTTTTTGTGAAAGGAATGAAAAGTTTACAAAAAGCAGCATTTAGTTCAACATACAAAACCGTTTGGTGCGCTGGACCTTCAATTGAGTTTGTTCATTCCATTCGCCCAATTTCAGAAATCGTTTCGCAACTAAAAACAGAATATAATGCAGCCAAATAAGACTATTTCATTAAAGAAAATGCGTTGGATGCTTTTCTTATTAGGATTCTTTAAAATTCCATTGATAGGATTTGTTCGTCCAACTCTCATTTCAATTGATGAAACAACGGTGAGGGTGGGAATCAAATTGAGAAGACGAACCAAAAATCATTTGAACTCAATGTATTTCGGTGCGTTGGCTGTTGGAGCCGATATAGCAGGCGGAATTCACGTTTTTTATTTCGCCGAATTATCAGGTGAGAAAGTATCGTTTGCGTTTAAAGGAATGAAAGCAGATTTTATAAAAAGAGCAGAAAGTCATGTAGTTTTTGAAAGCAATGAAGGAAAATTGGTTAAAAAAGCGATTGAAGAGAGTAAACTATCAGGTGAACGAATTAATCAAATTATCATGGTAAAAGCGTTTGATGCTAAACAAGAAATAGTTGCAACTTTTGAAATGATTGTGTCTGTCAAGTGCAAGTAGCGTTGAAATTTCTCAAAGCACAAAATCACTTTATTAATAGTAAAAGTTAACTTTGAGCAAAATAAACAGCTATGCAATTCATTTCTGCTATAGATTTACACGATTCAATAAAGAAGGGAAATCACTTTAAAATAATTGATGTGAGAGAACCTTATGAGTATGAGGCTTGCAACATTGGTTCGCAGCATATACCAATGGGCGACATTCCTGAACGTGTTGAAGATCTTCCTAAAGACATAAATATAGTAATAATGTGTCGTTCTGGAAAGCGTGCAGAAGCTGTAGCTAATTTATTGGTAACTGACTATTCTCTAACAAATGTATATTGTTTGGACGGCGGAATTTTAGCATGGAAAGAGCATATTGATAACACCTTAGACATAGATTAATGGATTTTTTAAAATCAGTTTTAGACTTTTTTTTACACCTTGATGCCCATTTATTTACCATGATTCAAGATTATGGTGTATGGATTTATGGAATTTTATTCTTGATAATTTTTGTGGAAACAGGCTTAGTGGTAATGCCTTTTCTGCCAGGAGATTCTTTATTGTTTGCTGCTGGGACATTTTGTGCAGGAGTTGTGAATGAAGCTGGAGAAACTGCTGAATTGAATTTATGGATCGTCTTAACTTTATTAATCATTGCAGCAATACTCGGTGATGGGTTAAATTATTTCTTAGGTAGAACCATTGGTCTGAAGGTCTTGTCATGGAAAATAAGAGGTAGACAAATTGTTAAACAAAAATACATTGATCAAACTCATGCTTTTTACGATAAACATGGACCAAAAACAATTATTATTGCGCGTTTTGTGCCAATTGTGAGAACATTTGCACCTTTTGTTGCGGGAATAGGACAGATGAGTTATAAGAAGTTTGTTCAATTTAATATTATTGGCGGAATAGCTTGGGTCATTGGACTTACACTCTTAGGCTTCTTTTTTGGGAATTTGACTTTTGTTCAAGAAAATTTTGAAACAGTTATTTTTGGAATTATTGGTCTTTCGATTTTACCAATGATAATTGAAATCGTTAGAGCAAAACTAAAAACCAAGAAAGCATAATGGAAACGTATGGCCTCATTGGTAAGACACTCGGATATTCATTCTCTAAATCCTTTTTCGAACGATTTTTTCAAGAAAACGCTATTGATGCACAATTCCTCAATTTTGAATTAATAACTATTTCAGAAATTGAGAAAGTGCTTAAACAGAATATTGGAGGTTTAAGTGTAACAATTCCATATAAAGAGTCTATTATTCCTTTTTTGGATGATTTATCTCCAGAAGCCAAAACGATTGGGGCGGTGAACTGCGTTGAATTTGTTGACGGAAAAATAGTGGGACACAATACCGATGTATATGGATTTCAGCAGTCCATTAAACCTTTTCTTACGAATCAGCATGAACGTGCTTTAATTTTAGGCACTGGCGGCGCATCAAAAGCAATTGCCTTTGTATTGAAAAATTTGGGAATTGATATCTTATACATAAGTCAAAATCCAAAAGGAGAAAAGCATTATTCTTATCAAGAGATAAATAATCACATGTTAAATGCCTGCAAATTAATTGTGAATTGCACACCTGTGGGTACTTTAGATTTTAGCGACAGTAAAATTGATTTACCTTTTGAATTTTTAGGTGAAGATCATCTTGTGGTGGATTTAGTTTACAATCCACCAATGACTGACTTATTAATTAAGGCAAAGAATCATGGTGCTAGTATTTTGAATGGGGAATCAATGTTAAAGCACCAAGCTTTGCGTTCTTGGAAGATATGGAACCATCAATTATAGTTTTTATTTTTTGAATGCGAATGAATCTGCCAGAATCTGAACAAGTTAATATAGCATTCATCGAAAACGGTGATGATTCATTTGGGCTTGCGAAAATCATGACTGCAATGTCAAATAGCGGAGGTGGTCTCCTATATATAGGTGTTAAATCAAATGGAAAAGTAAAGGGTATTTATCCTGAACATATTATCAATCAGCTAGAAGAAGTGTGCTCAAGTTATTGTAAACCTAGCTTGCCTTATAAGTTGGAAACAATAGAACAAGACTTTAAACTGATTTTATGCGTCACAATATTTGAAATTGCTGGTCAAAAATACCAAGCAAGGGTTAATGAGAAAGAATGGGAGTCATTTGTAAGAATCAATCGCTTTACTTTATTAGCAAACAAGATTATTAAAAGGAGTTGGTCAGAGGAGAAGAAGACAACTCCAAAGTCAGAAGAGATGAATCTTGAATTAACGTTTTTATTAAAAATCATCCAATCCTATGGACCCCTGACTTTGAGTAAATTATATAAAGTTGCAGAATTACCTTTGGATAAAGTAGATAAAAACTTATCGTGTTTAGTATATTTAAAGGAGGTTGCTGTGGATTTTGATGGAAATTCAGTTGTCTTTTCATTGAAAAATTCAGCTTATTTTTCATAAAATTTCATAAAAAACAACTAAATCACAAGATTATTTGTTAATTAGTAAAGATTTTTAAATTAATTACAATAGTTTTCATGGGTAGACCAGCAACAAGACCAACACGTTTAAGAAATGGATTTTACATCGAGATAAAGTCGCCAGGAGGTTCTGCAATGCTTCTTAGAAGAGATACACGCGAGCAAATGATACTTGCTGCGGAAGATTATGCAAGAACAAAGATGGTCACTATTAAAGGTGAAATGAAAGACGATAAGTGGATCGCAGAAAGTTAAGGAATTGAATATTTTCAATTCAAGGTAAATTTCCCTTGAACAAATACTATTATTAATAGCTATGTGTTCAAGGGATTTTTTATACTCTTTATTTTCTTGATTTAAATGTGTTTCAATCAGTCACACATAAATGGAGTTCAGTTGATTTTTTTTTGTTTCTTTAAAAAGTCCAAAATCAGTGACTTATGAATTAGTTAAAATTTTTTCATAAAAGATTTTTCAAAACCCTTGCAAGAATAAAAAGAGTATATATCTTTGCACCCCTTAACAGCGGTGAAGGACAATTAATAATTGAAATAAAGCAACAAAATTCTAAACTTTGAGTAAACGTTTTTGGAAAATGAATTAGTTGTCAAAACGAGGTCATTGAAAAAAAATATTTTTTTTCTTGTTAGAATGAAATAAGTGATTACCTTTGCCCTCCCAAATCGAACGAGATAAGGGATAATGAAACAAACGAAATGTCGTCCTATAGTCTTAATGTATTTAAGATTTAGAGTCACAATGAA
>Ga0105050_10000591_pt1 | contig 55782 bp, 48 predicted proteins | sample FRY01_FD_78088 | JGI IMG/M metagenome (GOLD analysis project Ga0105050, IMG submission 78088) | Freshwater microbial communities from Lake Fryxell liftoff mats and glacier meltwater in Antarctica - FRY-01 | ecosystem: Environmental > Aquatic > Freshwater > Ice > Glacier meltwater ...
ACAACGGTAGATTTCGACATGTGGCATATCCCTTTCTCTTTGAGAATTGACGGCGACTCGACACCGCCATGATATGCCGCCCCTCAGGGGCCATCACCAACTTTCGACCATATCTCCACGCAGACGCCGTAATCGTCAAGTTCCCGCACCACATCCACAACGCGGGTGTTACGCAGATCGGGACAGTTTTCCTTGAACGTCAGACCCATGACGAGGACCCGGGCACCATCAATCTGGATACACTTCTTGATCATTGCCTTGATCAGCTGTCCCGCCACATAGGCGCCCATGCCGTCATTGATCCGGCGTCCGGCGAGGATGACCTGCGGATGATATCCCAATGCCTCGGCTTTGTGCGTCAGGTAGTAGGGATCAACGCCAATACAGTGGCCGCCCACCAGACCCGGCCGAAAAGGCAGAAAGTTCCATTTAGTGCCCGCAGCCTTCAGCACAGCCTCGGTGTCGATCCCCATCTTGTTGAAGATGATTGCTAATTCGTTGACCAGCGCAATGTTGAGGTCGCGCTGGGTATTTTCGATCACCTTCGCAGCCTCGGCCACGCGGATGCTTTCGGCCTTGTAGGTTCCTGCGGTAATGATTGAGGCATAGAGTTGATCCACCGTCTCGGCTGTGTCGGGGGTGGATCCTGCCGTCACTTTCCGGATCGTGGTCAACCGGTGCGCTTTGTCGCCGGGGTTTATCCTCTCGGGGCTGTAACCACAAAAGAAGTCGGTATTGAAGGTCAGGCCAGAGAACCGCTCAAGCACCGGAACACAATCCTCTTCGGTGGCACCCGGATAGACGGTGGATTCGTAAATGACGATGTCACCTTTCTTGAGCACCCGACCCACTGTTTCGGATGCTTTGAGTAAGGGAGTCAGATCCGGACGTTTGTGCGCATCTATGGGGGTGGGCACGGTGACAATGTAGATCGTCGCAGCCGCCAGATCGGCCGGGTCTGACGTCAGGGTGAGATGGCCCGCCTGGGTCAGTTCCTCAGCTGTAATCTCCCGCGTCCGGTCATGCCCGAAACCCAAGTCAGCAATCCGGCCCGGATTGATGTCGAATCCGATCACAGGGCGATTCTTGCCAAATTCGACGGCCAGCGGAAGACCGACATAGCCAAGGCCGATCACGGCCAACTGCGCAACGTCAGAACCGATCATGTCGCCTAAATCCATTTTATTTGCGTCTAAACCCGACCGCACGCAGCGTCAGCACGATCAGCCCGCCAATCAAGATACCCGCCACGCTGGCCACGATATCATCCCAACCCGGTGTACGGCGCGGTAGCCAGAACTGGACGGCCTCTATTGCAATCCCGAGTGCCATCAAGCCGGCTACGATCGGTTTCCACGGCCAGAGTAGCAACAACGGGACCGACAGCGCCAGAAACGCAACAGCGTGCAGAAAGAGGTCATTCTTGCCGCGAAGTACAGGGTGATCAGGCAGCGGGTGTTGATAGACCACGCCATAGTAAATAACAGTCAAGCCGACAATAGCCGAAACAACAAGCAGAACATATCTAATCTTTGTCCAAGTATTTGGCAGTCGCGCCGATCTGGATGCGCGGGCATCTTCAACATCTGAATAATTGGTTTGAGCATTCACGACGAAGACCGTTGATGGCCAGCGCGAGCCTGCCTGATCTCGCTTCTGCCGATGCCAGAAACCCAGCGCAACGCTGGCCGTTCAAAGCCAACATGATAGATCATCCCCGCGCCGATCCCAAAAAGGGAGCATGCCCAAAAGCAAAGAAGCCATGTATCCTGTCCTTGCAGGACTCGAGCGACAATGGAAATGACTGGATTGTGGACAAGATAAATTGCGTAGGAGGCCGATCCAGCGAATAGAAATGCGCGGGGGACCCGCAGAGTCATGGCACGTTCTGCCATCGCGAGAGCGAGAACAACCGGAGCCAATGAGACGCCGAACAAGACGCGGTTTGGGTCAGGCAGCGCTACAAATAATGCCGTGCCGACCATACCAAGAGCGAGCGGCCAGATCCACAGACGAGACGGCAAACGCGTAAAGACATGAGCGGCGATCATACCTGCGACAAATTCGAGTATAAGCGGATCAAGCAAGGTACTCAGAAGCGGGACAGTTATCAGCTCCGATGTTCCGGTCGCCCAAACGGTCAGAACAGCAACCACCCACAACAACACCAGGAGCCAGAAATGCCTTGCCACAAAAAAGAGCAAAAAGAATGTGTAGAAGAGTAACTCAAAAGTCAGCGTCCACGCGACCGAAAGCGCCGGAGGCGAGGCGGATGGCAACAGAGTCAACGACGTCACCCAACCCCATTCGCGATCGCCGGCAGACATATCGGGCAATGCAAGATACATCGCAATCATTCCGATGCCTATTGGGAGATACGGCACGTATATTCGAAGGAGACGTTTCCGAAAATATCTTCCAGCTTGCGAGATCCGCTGCTGATACCCTTGGTTGACATGGTAGATGATAAAGCCGCTCAAAACGAAAAAGAAGTCGACCCCAAGAATGCCCCAGTCAAAATAGTTGCTGTAATTCGCCGACGTAAATCCGTCACTCCCCAGGCTGGCATGATGCAGAACGACGGCAATTGCAGCGAGGGCGCGGCCGGCCTCCAGAGTGCCCAACCGGGCGGGGCGATCAGGAAAAACCGGTTGCACCGACCCAGTCACTTCCCCGCATACTCCCGGTACCACTCCACGAACCGTGCGATGCCCACCCGGAAATCAGTCTGCGGCCGATAGCCGGTCAGCGTCTGCAGCAGGTCTGCGTTGGCCCAGGTTGCGGGCACGTCGCCCTTTTGCATCTCCATGTAGTTCCGCTTGGCCTTGATCCCGAGACTGTCTTCGATCGCTTCGATGAAATCCAGCAGGCGCACCTTGTCGGAGTTACCGATGTTGACCACCCGGTAGGGCGCGACGGGTGACAGGCTGTCGCCCTCAGGCACCACCCCGTCCACAGGCCGCACCGGCACCGCGTCGATCAGCAGCCGGATCGCGCGCACCAGATCGTCGACATAGGTGAAGTCGCGATACATATCGCCGTGATTGTAGATGTCGATCGGGCGGCCATCGAGCATCGCATCCACGAATTTGTAAAGCGCGAGGTCGGGCCGGCCCCATGGCCCATAGACGGTAAAGAACCGGAACATCGTCGTGGGCAGGTTCCACAGATGCGCATAGGCGTGGCCCATGCTCTCGGTCGCCTTCTTGGTGGCGGCATAGATGGTGAGCTGGGTGTCGGCCTTTTCCGTCTCGATAAACGGCATTTCGGTATTGGCACCATAGACCGAAGAGGTCGAGGCCATGAGCAGATGCCGCACCGCAAGCCGCCTTGCCGCCTCCATCACGTTGAAAGTGCCGATCACATTGGCATCAAGATAGGCGCGCGGGTTCTCAAGCGAGTAGCGCACGCCGGCCTGTGCCGCGAGGTGAACGATCACGTCCGGCGCGAAGGCATCAAAGGTTCGGTCCAGCGTGGCATGATCCTCGAGCATCGCTTCGGTGGCGGCAAAGTTGGGCGACTGCAGCAGCATCTGGTGCCGACGTCGTTTCAGGGCGACATCATAGTAGTCGGTCATGCCATCATAGCCGTGGACCGTGAAACCTTCGGCCAACAACAGGCGGGCGAGATGGAAGCCGATAAAGCCTGCGGTGCCGGTGATCATTACGCGGGTCATGCAGTTCTCATTTCTCTGGAATTCATCAGACAGTGTCGCTGTCGAGGTAGCTCAGGTACCAGTTTTCCCGTTGCTGGGCACATATACCAAGCGCGGAACTGGGCCGCGCACCAAACCAGATCCGAATGGGACGCAGTCGCTCGGGCAAGGGGTAGAACCCGCAGGCGCGCAGCGTCTTGTAATTGGGCGACCAGGGATAGCTCCATGCCAGAACAAGCTCGGTGCCGCCGGTCCGCAGCCGCGCCATTTCGGAGTTCAGCATGGCCGGCAAGGTGTTCCCACCCATGGCCTCCATGAGGTAGGCGATGCGGCCACCATGTTTCTCGGCCTCACGCGTGGCGACGATGGCGCCCTTTGCACCCGGATCCGCGACAACGCGGTAATCGGACGCTGCCGGTCCGGCAAAAAGCCTGTGGTTGAGAAACGCGCGCCCACGGATCGTGGCGCAGGTGATGTTGGCCGAGAACCGATCCCAGACATCATCAACCCAGTCACCGACCGCCGTGACTGGCGTCAGTCCCTCGTCCCGCCGGCGGCTGAGCGGGAAGTCACCCGGCACTCGCAGCTTGCGCAGGATATATCCGGCGCGCAGTGGCTTGACGAGGAACGGCACTTGTCCGTGACGCTCCCAGCCAAGCTTGCCGAACCAGGCCGGCGCCGCGTTGTCATTGGGAAAGCCCCAGACCAGATCCATCCCGGATGCGGCGGCGTGTTCCGCATAGGATTTGGCAAGCGTTGTGAACAGGCCCTTTCCGCGCATTTCCGGTGCCACGTAGGAGTCCACGGCCTGCGCCCCGCTTCCTTCGGCGTGTCCGAGTTTCATCCTCGACTGGATGTGGAGGAGAGGCCCACAACCTTGCCGTCCAGGCGCGCAATGCAGAAGGGCTGTTGACCTGCGGCGAAGGCCCAGCTGATCGCGGATTTTCCTGCTGTGCCACGGTCCATCCCGGATGTCTGATAAAAGCTGACGAGGTCGTCGGTCAGGGGCCCAATGCTGATCTCGACCCTGCCGCCGGTCACGCCGGCCTCTGTCGCGCTGGCCCCCGTCGCGCTGCCCCCCGTCATGCTGGGACCATCGCGCGCGACCGCATGCCATGCGCGTCACGCAGGCGCTCGAAGGTCTCCAGCAGCTGAGTCAAACCGCGCAGATTGGCCTCAAGGTCGCGCCCAAAATTATGCGGGTGCCACCAGAGATGATAGCCGAGACCTTCCCGGGCTGCTTTTGTCATCCCGGCCTTCAGGGCCCGCAGATGCGCCGGATGGATCCGCGCCAGCCTGCCTGTGCAGGGACGCAGGAACTGACTGGCCGGAACATTCGCGAAGGTTGCGGTGTCGGGCCGATATGTCTGGGCCCCGAGGATGCCGCTATGTGCATCCACCAGACGCAGGGCCCTGCGCAGGGAGGTTTGTTCGGTGCCCTTGCCCGGACGATAGGCCCAGGCGGCGGGATTGCCGCGATAGGCCGTGATCCCCATCTGTCGGCAGATATCCAGATGTGGCGGGGCATATTGGTTGCGCGGGAACACGATGGAGCGGATCGTTATGCCCTTCCGGGTCGCAACTGCGATGGCGGCCCTCAGATCGGCGGCAAAGGCGTCGGTCGCACTGCCATCTTCCAGACAGTAGAAATGCGACAGGGTGTGGGTTCCGATCTCCTGTCCCGGCGTCTTGACGATCCTGTCGATCAGCGACGCGCCAAAATAGTAGGGATCGCGGACCTCGTCGGCGCCGACCTCAGACAGATAGCGATAGGCCGAGAGTGCCGCGTTGGCGTAGCGCGGGCGCAACGCGGTTGGCGGTAGAGCTGCCATCAACTCATCCTTGTTCTCGCAGAAGAGGAACCCGACCGTGGCCCACGTAGCGTGGATGCCATGGCGCGCGAAAAGATCGAGGATTCGGGGAATCGCCTCGCGCGCGCCGAGAATGTTGCGTCCATAACCTTCGCGATCGGCATGATCGCGCACACCCCAGAGCAGCTCGAAGTCGAGCGAGATGACCAACTCACCCCCGGTCATGCCGCGACACTGCTCTGGAGCAACATGGACATTCCTATCGCTGCGACCTTTGTCGGACACCAATGACGCTCAGGGCTCGTAGTCGCACTTGCGGTTTGTCGGCCTGCGCGTCTGGGTTCATGTAGGCGTTGCGATGGACCCGAGCATCAACTGCAACTGCGTAAGAGATGATGCGCGGGTATAAGGGCGATGCAGACGAACACGCTGCGGTTCGATCTGAACTTGCGATTTGCATCTGATTCAGGTTGGCTAGGTCGGCGACCTGCAGGTTTTCGGTCATTTCCGAGTCAAATGCGCGATAACGCAAACTCCGAACCCATCTACCGTTCATTTGCCAATTTAAGCCCGGCTGACTGGTGTTTGAGCCAAAGGAGACAGAGCGCCGCACGGCCATCCGAAAGGTTCGAATACCGCAAGTCTCTGATAAATTGCATAATTCCGCACTTCCAAATACTCTTAGCATGGCGATGCAGAGACGAAAAGCGCCTGCGCGTCCTCCCGCTGCCTTAATAACGGGCAGCCCACCCAATGAACCCGAATGACTCAACCACCACCTGTGGTCGACTTGCGCCGACGCAATTCACAGATTGGTTTTAAGCAGAATCTCCACCCTGATCTTTTCCTGCGATTCCAGTATCTTGCGACCATCCGCCATCGCGCGCATCTTGCGGATGGCGCTGCGGACCAGATGGCCGGGGTTCTGGGTAATGAGCCCGTCAATCGTGCCATCGCGCAGCGCCGCTTCGGTATAGGGTGTGCGTTCATGGGCGATGATGATGATGGATTGTAGCGCCGTGACAGATTTCAGAATCTCCAGCGGCACCCGCGCCTCTGACGCCAGAATATAGATCGCCACCGTCTCGGGGTTATGGCGCACCGCGTTGCCGATGACCTGCCGCGCGCGTTCAACCGCGCCATAAGTTTCGATCGAGGGCAGCGCGGTCAGCCACGGAAAGCTGTCGTTGATGACATCGTCAAACCCCAGCCTGCGCTCCAGACTGTCACGCGACTGCATGCTCTCGGCAATGCTCAGCACGGTTCCGCGACCGGCGCGCACGAACCGCCCGATCAGCGTGGCGGCGGTCTCTCCGGCGGCACGGTTATCGATTCCGACCCAATCTGCCTGATCCAGCGCCTGATTGGAGACAAAGGGCAGCGCCTGCACCCCCCTTTGTTGCAACCGCAGGATCGCGTCGCGCACCTGTGGCGTCTGCGGCGCCATGATCGCCACCCCGTCGACCGCGCGGGATGTCAGCGTCGCCAGAAACGCCGCTATGCCATGCGGGTCGTTTTCGTCGACATGATGGATATCGGTCCAGACATTCTCCGCCGCAAAGGCAGGTCCCGCCTCTTTGATATGATTGAGGATTTCGGCCAGAAACTGATCCCCCGAGCGGGGCACCACAAAGAGAAAACGGTAGGTGCGGCTCTTGGCCAGATTGGCCGCCGAAATATTGCGCTCGAATCCAAGCTGCGCAATCGCCGCATTCACCTTGTCCACCGTGCGCTGCTTCACGCCGTCACGGTCATTCAGAACCCGGTCAACCGTGGCGCGGCTGACTCCTGCCAGCTTTGCCAGATCTTTGGTCGTCGGGCGCGACAGGCTGTCTGCACTCAGTGAGGCGAATTTTTGCACGTCTATTCAAGTCCCTGGCGGCGATGCACTGACAAATGCCCCGCGTCTCCCTCATGTTTCTAGCACATTCTGAGACACGTGCATCATTTTTCTGTTGATTTGAGGCACGTGTCTCAATTAGCGTGACGCAGGGTCGAGTCGCAGCGAGGATGATGTGGCGTCGACAGTCAGAGGAGGGTGAATGAATGAATGCCAAAAGGATGACGACAGCCTCGCTTGCGCTGATCACAGCAGGCTTTGGCGGTATCGCGCAGGCCGAAAACCTGACGCTGTGCTGGGCCGCATGGGACCCGGCCAACGCGCTGGTTGAACTTAGCAAGGATTTCGAGGCGCAATCCGGCCACACGATGAGCTTTGAATTCGTGCCATGGACCAACTTTGCCGACCGCATGCTGAACGAGCTGAACTCGGGCGGGCAACTCTGCGATCTGATGATCGGTGACAGCCAGTGGATCGGCGGCGGCGCCGAAAGCGGGCATTACGTCAAACTCAACGATTTCTTCGATGCCAATGGCATCACCATGGATGATTTCATCCCCGCGACCGTGACCGGCTATTCCGAATGGCCCAAGGGCACGCCGAACTACTGGGCGCTGCCCGCCTTTGGCGATGTCGTCGGCTGGACCTATCGCCGCGACTGGTTCGAGCGTCCCGAACTGCAAGAGGCCTTTGCCGCCGCATATGGCCGCCCGCTCGCTGTCCCCGCCACGCTCGAGGAACTGCGCGATATCGCCCAGTTCTTTCAGGGTCGCGACATTGACGGCACCACCGTCTACGGGGCCGCGATCTACACCGAACGCGGCTCCGAAGGCATCACCATGGGCGTGACCAACGCGCTCTATAACTACGGTTTCGAATATGAAAACCCGGCAAACCCCTACGAGATCGACGGTTTCGTGAACTCCGCCGGTGCCGTGGCCGGGCTCGAATTCTACCGCAGCCTTTATGAGACCGCGACACCCCCGGGCTCGTCCAACTGGTATATGGGCGAAAACATCGACGCCTACCGCTCCGGTCAGGTGGCGATGCAGATGAACTTTGCCTTTATCTGGCCGGGGGTCAACGCCGACCCGAACGTGGGCGGCGACCGCTCTGGTTACTTCCCCAACCCTGCCGGTCCCGCCGGTCAATTCGCGCAACTGGGCGGACAGGGCATCTCGGTTGTGGCCTATTCGAGCAAGCAGGACGCAGCCCTCGAATATATCCAGTGGTTCGCCCAGCCGCAGGTTCAGGCCCGCTGGTGGGAACTTGGCGGCTATTCCGCGCTACGCGCCGTAGTCGAAGACCCCGGTTTCGCCTCCAGCCAGCCCTATGCGCAGACCTTCCTCGACTCGATGGCGATCGTGAAGGATTTCTGGGCCGAACCCGCCTATGCCGACCTGCTGCTCGCCATGCAGGCCCGCGTGCATGACTATGTGATTGCCGGCAATGGCACCGCGCAAGAGGCGCTCGACGGTCTGGTCGCCGACTGGACCGAGATTTTCGAGGACGAAGGCAAGATCTGACCTCATGGTCCCCGCGCCAGCCGGGTTCTGGCTGGCGCGACACAACGGCATTTGGCAAGCTGATGCTTGCCTGACCCGGCACGCGGTCTGCCGAAACAGAAAGCCCAGTCATGACATCTTCGCCGATCGAAAAAGTGGCCAGCGCCACGCCTGAAACGGTCGCCCGGCGCATCCGTGGCCTCTCGGACCGCGCCATCGCCTGGATTTTTGTCGGCCCCTCGATCCTGCTGCTGCTCGCGGTCAATATCTTTCCGCTGATCTGGACCGTCAGGCTCAGCTTTACCGATTTCCGGGTGAACCGGCCCAACAACGCGGTTGAATTCGTCGGGCTGGAAAATTACCGCCGCGTGCTGACCGATGGCGATATCTGGCAGACGATGCAGGCCACCGCGCATTTCCTGATCTGGACCATCACCCTGCAAGTGCTGATCGGCTTTGCGCTGGCCTATCTCATCAACAAGAAGTTTCGCGGCAATGATCTCTGGACCACGATCATCGTGCTGCCGATGATGCTCAGCCCCGCCGTGGTCGGCAATTTCTGGACCTTTCTCTATCAACCTCAAATCGGCCTGTTCAACTACGCCGTCACCTTCTTTACCGGCGGCGATCCGGCCGGTTTCTCGATGATCGGCGATGTGCATCTGGCGCCTTGGGCCATCGTCATCGCAGACACGTGGATGTGGACACCGTTTGTCATGCTGATCTGCCTCGCCGGTCTGCGCTCCATCCCCGACAGTATCTATGAGGCGGCGGAATGTGACCGGGCCAGCAAATGGCGGCAGTTCTGGACGCTGACCGTGCCAATGGTGCTGCCGTTCCTGATGCTGGCCGTGCTGTTTCGCGGGATCGAGAATTTCAAGATGTTCGATCTGGTGGTGCAGCTTACCGGCGGCGGTCCCGGCAATGCCACCGAACTCACCTCGATCAACCTCAAACGCGAGGCATTCGAGCGATGGCGCACCGGCTATGCCTCGGCCTATGCCGTCATCCTTTTCGTGACCGTCTTTGGACTGGCCTCGATCTATGTCAAAGCGCTGAACAGGGTCAAACAACGATGAGCTATTCTGTCACAGAGCCGTCGAACGAGACAAAGTGGATCGCTGGCATCCTCGTCGTGGGCTACGCGATCATCACGATCCTGCCGCTGCTCTGGATCATCGCCACCGGGTTCAAATCCTCCAGCGATGCCATCGCCTATCCACCCAAGGTGCTGTTCGAGCCGACACTCGAAGGTTACGTCAACCTCTTCACCACCCGCACCCGGGTGACGGAGTCGGATTTCGCCGCCCTGCCACCGCCCGCCACATGGTATGAAACCATTGTGCGCGATCAGGGCCTCATCATCGCCGGCCCCTCGCGCTATGGCGAACGCTTTCTCAATTCGGTGATCATCGGTTTTGGCTCCACCATCCTCTGCATGGTTCTGGGCACCGCCGCCGCCTATGCGTTCTCGCGGTTCCGGGTGCCGCTCAAGGATGATCTGATGTTCTTCATCCTCTCGACCCGGATGATGCCGCCCATCGCGGTGGCGATCCCGATCTTCCTGATGTTCCGCTCCATCGGCCTCTCGGACACGCATCTGGGGATGATCCTGCTCTATACGGCGGTCAACCTGTCGCTCTCAGTCTGGCTGCTCAAAGGCTTCATCGACGAAATCCCCATCGAATACGAAGAGGCCGCACTGATCGACGGCTACACCCGGTTTCAGGCCTTCACCAAGGTCGTGTTGCCACAGGCCGCCGCCGGCATTGCCTCGACCGCGATCTTCTGCCTGATCTTTGCATGGAACGAATATGCCTTTGCGGTGCTGCTCACCTCCGGCAACGCCCAGACCGCGCCGCCTTTCATTCCCACAATCATCGGCACCTCGGGCAAGGACTGGCCCGCCGTCGCTGCCGGAGCCACGATCTTCCTCGTGCCAGTCATGGTCTTCACCATCCTGCTGCGCAAACATCTCCTGCGCGGGATCACCTTCGGGGCGGTGCGCAAATGAGCAAGTTTTTCAAAGGTCTGGCCCGCTTTCGCCGCGGCGCATGGGAAATGCTCGCCTCGATCCTGATCGCCCTCGGCGTGGTCATGCTGATGCAGCCTTTCGCACTGATCCTCTATACATGGTCCTTCCTCGTCATTCTGACCGGCACGGTGATGTTCATCGTCGTCAGCCATTTCCCGGAGTAAGCATGGCACAGATCCGCATCCACAATCTGCGCAAGGATTTCGGCGCCTTCACCGCCGTGCAATCCTCCAGCTTTACCGTTGAGGATGGCGAGTTCTTCATGCTGCTCGGCCCGTCGGGCTGTGGCAAGACCACGACCCTGCGCATGATGGCCGGGTTGGAACTGCCCAGTTCCGGCGAGATCTACATCGACGGCGAGGAAGTCGGCCGCAAACCGGCGAGCCAGCGCGACATCGCCTTTGTATTCCAGATGTTCGCGCTCTACCCGCACATGAACGTGGGCCGCAACATCAGCTATCCGCTCATCTCCCAAGGCATGCCCCGTGCCGAAGTCAAACGCCGCGTCGCCGAAGTGGCGCGTATCCTCGGGATCGAAGATATCCTCAATCGCCCGGTCAATGGCCTCTCCGGCGGTGACCGGCAGCGCGTCGCACTAGGCCGCGCCATCGTGCGTGAACCCAAGGCCTTCTTCATGGACGAACCCCTCGGCGCACTCGATGCCGAATTCCGCGAACATATGGCCCAGGAATTGCGCGCCCTGCATGACCGCATGGGTGCGACCACCGTTTACGTCACCCATGACCAGCTTGAGGCGATGCAGATGGGCGACAAGATCGTGGTGATGAACCACGGCGTCGTCGAACAATTCGGCGTGCCGCAGCAGATCTACGACTGGCCCGCCACCCGTTTCGTGGCACAGTTCATCGGCTCGCCCCCGATGAATTTCCTCGATTTCGACGGCACCGTCGGGCGCGGCGCCACCTCCGTCACCATGGCAGGCCTTCCCATCGCCATACCGCAACAGATCGACGGGGCCAGCGGCAAACTCACCCTCGGTGTGCGCCCCGAACATGTCCGGCTCAGCGATGCGGCCCCCTACCGCGCCGAAGTCATCGCCACCGAATATCTCGGCACCACCCAGATCATCACGCTCAAAACCCCGCTCGGCACGGTCAAGGCACGCGCCGCTTCCGGCGATGTGGTCCGCACCGGTGATCGCACCGGTCTTACCTTCGACGCCCGCTCGCTGACCATTTTCGACACTGGGACCGGCGCCGCCCTGACCTCTGTCGCCAACAAGGAGGTGCTGCGCCGTGGCTGAAGTCTCCCTGCACAATATCTCCAAACGCTTCGGCTCGACGCAGGCGCTCGATGATGTGAGCATGACCGTCCCTGACGGCGCATTCGTGGTGCTGCTCGGGCCAACCGGCGCGGGCAAGACCACAATGCTGCGCATGGTCTCCGGGCTCGACACGCCTGACAGTGGCCGCATCCGCATCGGCGGGCGCGATACGGCGGGGCTCACCCCGGCACAGCGTGATGTGGCAATGGTGTTCCAGCAATATTCGCTTTACCCGCATCTGACCGTGCGCGAAAATCTGGCCTTTCCGCTGAAATCGCCGATCCTGCGCACCCCGCCCGCCGAGATTGCCCGCAAGGTCGCCGAAGTGGCCGAAACCCTGCAAATTTCGCACAAGCTCGACAACAAGGCGACCGCACTTTCGGGTGGCGAAATGCAGCGCGTCTCGATCGGGCGCGCACTGGTGCGCAATCCGGCTGTCTATCTGATGGACGAACCGCTGAGTTCGCTCGACGCCAAACTGCGCGCCGACCTGCGGATCGAGCTGAAGGGGATTCAGGCCAATTCCGGCGCGACCCTGCTCTATGTCACGCATGACCAGATCGAGGCGATGACCATGGCCACGCATGTCGGTGTGCTGGATCATGGGCGACTGGTACAGTTCGGCACCCCGCGCGACCTCTACGAAAATCCGGTCAGCATCTATGCCGCCAGCCGTCTGGGCAGCCCACGGATCAACGTCCTGCCCGCTGACCTCTTTGGCACAGCGCCGCCGGGGGCCGCCTTTATCGGGCTGCGGCCCGAACATATCCTGCAGGGCGAAGGGCAGGACAGCTTTGTCAAACGGGTCGAACATCTGGGCGATCAGACCCGCGTGCATCTGTCGTTCCAAAACCATGATCTGATCACGGTCACCGATCCGCATACCGAACTGACCCATGGCGACGTGATCCGGATCAGACCGCAAAACCAACTCTATTTTGACGCCACTGGCGCCAGGCTCGTGTGAGGGAATAACCATGTCGCATTTCATGAACACCAAGGAAGACATCGTCACCGACGCCATCAACGGCGCCATCGCCGCCTCTGGCGGTGCGCTGGCCCGGCTCGACGGCTACCCGCATATCCGGGTCGTGCTGCGCGCCGACTGGGACAAATCAAAGGTGGCGCTCGTCTCGGGCGGCGGCTCCGGCCACGAACCCGCACACGCGGGTTTTGTCGGGCGCGGCTTGCTGACAGCGGCGGTCTGCGGCGATGTGTTCGCCTCGCCTTCGGTCGATGCAGTGCTGGCCGGTATCCTCGCCGTCACCGGGCCTGCGGGCTGCCTGCTCATCGTCAAGAATTACACCGGCGACCGGCTCAACTTTGGCCTCGCCGCCGAACGCGCCCGCGCCTTCGGGTTCAAGGTCAGCATGGTCGTGGTCGATGATGATATCGCCCTGCCCGATCTGCCACAGGCGCGCGGCGTCGCGGGCACGCTCTTTGTCCACAAGATCGCCGGAGCCTTGGCCGAATCCGGTGCCGATCTCGACACCGTCGCCGATGCTGCGCGGCGCGTCATCGCGGGCACGCATAGCATCGGCATGTCGCTTGATACCTGCACCGTGCCCGGCTCCCCCAAGGAACATCGGATCACGGCAGGCATGGCCGAACTAGGCCTTGGCATTCATGGCGAGGCCGGGGTCGAACAGATGCCCTATCACAATGCGAAACAGGCCATGGCCGCCGTCGCCGACAAACTTTCTCCCGCGATGGCGGGGCCGGGTCACGTGGCCTTGCTCAACAACCTCGGCGGCGCGTCTGTTCTGGAAATGTCGGTGCTGGCCGCCGAACTGCTGGCCTCGGATATCGGCGATCAGATCGGTTATCTGGTGGGTCCGGGCGCGTTGATGACCTCGCTCGACATGCGCGGGTTTTCCGTCTCGGTGCTTGCACTCGGTGCCGATGATCTGGCGCTGCTGATGGCACCCTGCGACGTGCCAGCATGGCCCGGCTGCGTGCGGCTGACGACCCCGACCGTGCTGCCATTGCCTGACGGGCTGACCCCGATCAAGGCGATGCCCGCGCATCACGCGCCGACGCGCGATTTCCTCACCGCCTGTTGCCAGACCCTGATCGCGTCCGAGGCTGACCTCAACCTGCTCGATTCCAAATCCGGCGATGGTGACACTGGCTCCACGCTGGCCGGCGCCGCCCGCGCCCTGCTCGACGCGATGGACTCACTGCCGCTCGCCGATCACACACAGCTTTACCGCGCCATTGCACAGGAACTCAGCCAGACGATGGGCGGCTCCTCCGGCGTGCTGCTCGCCATCTTCTTTGCCGCCGCCGGTGATGCCTCCTCTGCCGGGCTGCCGATGCGTCAGGCGCTGATCGCGGGGCTGGACCGGATGCAGCAGATCGGCGGTGCCAAACCCGGCGACCGCACGATGATCGACGCGCTGAAACCGGCACTCGATGCACTCGACGCAGGGCTTGGTGCCGCTGCCAGCGCCGCGCGGCAAGGGGCCGATCATACCGCGACACTGACCAAGGCCAACGCGGGCCGTGCCTCCTATATCAATGCCGAACAACTCTCCGGCCACACCGATCCGGGGGCCGAGGCCGTGGCGCGGCTCTTTGAACATCTGGCCGCGCGTCAATCCGTGGCACAGCCCTCCTAAGGCACCGCGCGCCGGGTTAACCACGCCCGGCGCGATTTTCGACCCGTTCAGATACCGCCCGAATACCGACGTAAAACCGCAACGCGATTCCTCAGCAAAACAAGGAAATTAACCCCTGATTCGCGCCATCAGGCTTTTCGGCGCAATACCGACAATCCGACCGGGCTAAACCAGCTGCCCCCCGCTCACCACCGCCACCCCGTCGAGCGTCAGGGTCGCACCCCGCAAGCATAGACCCAGATGCGCGCGGCTGCGGTTCTTTCCGCCAAACGCCACATCGTCATTGCTGCCGAACTGCACCTGCACCGCCCCGGCAAAACTCTCGATATCGGCACCACCGCCGCCGGTATCCGGTGTCTGAACAAGGGGTTGGGTCCAACGGGCGCGGCTGTCCACCCCCCAGGCCATATGCCCCGCATGCCAGGCCCCCTCATCGCCCACAGCCGTCAGCGCCTCGCGCAGCAAAAACGCATCAAGACCACCCTCGATCGCCGCAATCCGCCCCGCTTCAAGGTGAATCCGCACCGGCGCCTCAACAAAGCGTGCCAGTTGAAACAGGCAATCGCCGACATCGAGAACAATAACACCCTGCGTCGTCCCCTCCAGCTGCGCCGCCTGCACCGCACCCAAACCCCAGAAATCAAGGTGTCCGGGGCTATCGGCAACCCCATAAGCCGCCAGCCCCCGCCGCCCGGATTTCTGCATCAATACATCGGTCCCGGCAGGCGAGGTGATGCGCAACTCCGCCGCATTCTCCAGCAAAACCGAACCCTTAAGCGCTGCTTGCCGCACCGGCGCGTCAAACTGCAACCGGTCAATCACATGCGGCGGCTCCATACAGCACAGCACCCGCGCGCCCCGCGCCAGCGCCCGCGCAACCTCGGCGCGGTAATGCAGCGGATGCGTGGTCATATAGACGATAAGGTCCGCCGCGCTGCAAACGGCATCCAGCGCCCCCGCGTCCGGTGCCCGGTTCCAGCCAAACGTGACCTGCACCGCCCGCGCCCCCAACCCCTCCGCCGCCGCCATGCAAGCCGCCCCATAGGCCGGCATCCAGCCAGTATCGGTGATGCAAAGACAAAGCTCACCCTCAGCCAAAGCACAGGCCGCAAGCTGATGGCGAAACAGTGCCGTCAGATCAGCGGCAAAGCCGGGTCCGTCATAGGTTCGGGCATAGGCCATAAGGCATCGCTCCCCTCAGTTTCACGGCTATCATTCTGGAATAGCAGCCAAATCTGACTATCCCAAATCCACCGAACGGCGATCCGTGCCGCCCTTTTCCGACACAGCAGTCGCCGTCACCCGTCCGCCCGCACCCGTCGCGCGCACCAGCCATTCGGCCTTTTTGGTGACCGCCGACCACTGTTGTCCCCAGTTGGAGTACCCATAACGCCGCTCGTTGCGCCCTGCGAGGTTGCCCAGATCGACCTGTTCAGGATTCATCACAATCTCGGCCCCGTCACACTCCAGACGGAGCATCACCGGCTTGGCCACACCATTCTGCACCGCGACATCCGACAGGTTCGTCGGCAGATACCCATGGTTCGACACCACCGCCGTCACCTTGTGCAGACCGCCGCCCAACAGTTCAACCATCAGATTATCCACAGCAATCCGCGGTGCGGCAGCGGCATGACGCAGGTTGAACATCACGTTATTATGGCACAATTCCTGCAGCAGATGGCCCGGCGGGTTCCGGTAGGCCCAGATATAAACCATGCCACCCACCTCGACCGGGCCCAGCTGCGGATGTTCATAGGCCTGCCAATCGCGGAAACCACGCTCACCCACATTCTCCAGAACCCAGTTGAACACCAACCGCTGCGTCTCCGCGTCGCGCGGCCCCAGATTGTAATAACCCACCTTCGGCACGCCCGCCGTCCGCTCCAGATCCCAGAGTTCAGTGGAGAAACAAATAATTCCCATTTCTTCATAAACCCAGTCCTTGAGGCTGCCATGCCGCGCCTTGGACTTGTCCGGGGTAAAATCCTCATAGGTGGAGATCGTGGGATACCCGGTCAGCCGCTCACCCACAGCGCCCAGATCCTTGAACAGGGCAAGGTCGCGCGGGCTCATCTCGGCGTCCAGTTTCATCATCGAAGGACGCAGGATGATGCCGCCATGCGTGTGATAGGCGCACATCCCGGCGATGTTGGGATGGTTCAGGATCACCTGCCCCATGCCCATCGCTTCGGGTTCCGAAAACGGATATTCGCCCGCGCCATATTCCTGCGGGCTCCAGTTGATTGGAAAATTGCGGTTCATGTTGCCGTCTTGCTGCGGGTCGATCTGCACATGCACGCCGTTGTAATGCTTGATCATTCCCTCAGGATACAGGCGGAAATATTCGCCCCCCTCCTCGCCCGGCTCGCGCTGAACCAGAATGCGCGGGTCATGGCTGTCCTTTTTCCACTCACCTTTGGAATCCGGCACCCGCATCTGCACGATATAGCCGTCACCCGTCAGGTCCTGCGGGATCAACCCGTCGATCCGGTCCTCGCCGGGCAAAAACCGGCCATTGCCACACCACGGATGATATGGCGAGGAGAGCGCATATTCGGCACCGTCAGGATTGATCCGGGGAATGATATAGAACGCCTGCTGGTCAACCAGCCGCGTCACCTCTTCATCCGTGCCGTAGTTGCTCAACAGATACCAGCAAGCATAAAGCGCAGTAGCAGAGGTCGCGTGCTCCTCGGCATGGATCTGCGCGTCGATATAAAAGCCCGGTTTCTCAAGCGCTGGTCCGGTGTCAGGATTATTGATGGTCATGAACCAAACATCGCGCCCCCGAAAGGTCTTTGCGATCGAGGTCAGTGTGCAGAGCGTGGGATAGGCAGCGGCCAGATCATGTAGATGGGCCGTCATGGCCTCGTAGCTGTGGTAGGTGTCAAAGGCGATATCGACCTTAGGCATGTGTCTCTCCCCCGGGCGGCATGACCGGCTGAATTGTTGCATTCTGATAGTGATTTAATTGATGTCCCCGACGACTTTGTCGATGGCAAACTTCTTGTTACCTATCGCCGGATCGCGGCATTTGCGGCCTTTATCCGATCAGAAGCCGCAGGTTGCAACCGCTGGCTAGGCCTTGGCACCATATTGCGGTCCGCAAGGTGGCCCAATCATCCTAAGTCGATCCATACCGGCCGGTCATGGCACATCAAAACACCCTCGTCTTATCGGCCAAGGCACCAGTTGCCGGGCCCTGTCCGGCTCGCTGATACATTTTGCTGTTCTGGGCTAGGCCTTGACGGCCAACAACAATTTGCCCTGCGTCTGGCGCGAACTGAGCGCGGCGAACATCGCCTCGGCATCTTCCATCGGATAGACTCCCTCGATCGGGACCTTGATCTGGTCAGCCTGCACGGCGGCAATAACTGTGCTGGCACCATCACGCCAATAGGCGGACCCATAATCCAGATGTCCCAGATGCATCCGGCTGAAGGTGAGCGATTTCCGCACCAGTCGTTCCCACAGATTGGGCAGCGGTTTGCCTTCTGCCTCGCCATAGCTCACGACATGGCCCAGTTTGCGGATACAGTCGAAACTGCGGTCCAGAATGGTGGCGCCGGTGGAATCGACCACTTTATCAACGCCGTAACCCTCGGTAAAATCCATGACGGCCGCCACAAAATCTGACTCACCCCGTTGGATAACCAGATCGGCGCCATAGGCGAGCGCGCGGTCCTCCTTGCCTGCGGTGCCGACCGTGCCGATGACTTGCGCACCGGCGGCCTTGGCGATCTGGGTGAGATATAACCCCACGCCACCACCAATCGCATGGATCAGCACTGTATCGCCGGGCTTTGTCGTGCTGACCGTATGCAGCAGATGCCATGCGGTCAGCCCTTGCACATAGAACGCGGCCCCGGTCTGCAGATCCATGCCGTCGGGCAGATGCAACAGCCGCTCAGCCGGAAGCGCACAATAGGCCGCAAAGGCGCCCGCGTCCTCGCTGAAACCGGCCACCCGGTCGCCAAGGGCGAACCCACGCACGCCCGCGCCCAACCCGGTGACAGTACCCGCAAGTTCCAGTCCTGCAACCAGCGGATAGCCCTTGGGATGTGGATAGACACCCACGCGCATCATCAGATCGGCAAAGTTGAGGCCAGCGAATGCAACCTCCACCAGAACTTGCCCTGCCGCCGGCACTGGCACGGGCACATCTTTAAGCAAGCTGCCCTCTGTGGGGGTTCCGGGCGGGGGAAAGACGATCGCGCGCATGAGTATGATCCTTTTTGCGATGGCAATTTGCACCTTCTTGACAGATCGTAAGTCGCCGATGGCTGGACGACAAAGGCGGAATGCAGCGCGCGCCGGGAAATCCTGCCAAAGTTGTGCATGAATATCCAAAACCACGGCAGATGCAGTAATTGTCGGGCCACCCGGTTCTGGTGATGGCCACAGCAGCACAGCGTGTTACAATAGCTGTTGAACCCGGCAAAGTCTGCTGTGGACGGCAAACGCATTGAGCAGGACCGGCACTCCCTTGTTAGCGTCACTCAGATGAACCCCGCCGACCCGCCGGATGACGGTCCCATCTATCCGGATGAAACACCGGTCCTGTCAGACGATGATCTGTGGTTCCTGCCCGGCCCCTCCGATGATGACGACCTTGAGCCGCAGCCTCTGCCCGGACAGATCGCCATACCCGATATCTGGCGGCAGGCTGAAGCCGGTCTTGCGGCGCGGCTCGCACATGTGGCCGGGCAGCTTGGTGCGCTTGATGAACGGCTGCGACGCGGGCCGGAAGGGTGGCGGCATCGGCTGGCCCTGATCGAGGCGGCCGAATTGAGCTGGTTTGCGGGTGACCGAATTGCGCCTGACCGGCTGGCACTCTGGATCGCGCTGCGCCTGTCCGGCGTGCAGGAAGATACCGCCGCCTTGGCGCGCGTCGGCTGGGCTGTGCGCCGGCTGACCAGTGGACCGGGACCGCAGGAGGGCCTTGCAGATTTCCTCGGTCGCCACGATCCCGATACGCACAATCCAGAGGCGGACAGTTTCGCCGACCGTGCTGGCACTTGGCAAGATCACATCACGGCAAGCCGTGACCTGCATCCGATCAGCCGGGCCTGCATGGGTTATCACCTGTGGAGCCTTGCCGGGCTGGGCCAGCAGGGCGACAGGATGGAGGCCGCCGTAACCGCTGCGCGGATCGCAGCCAGCGGCGGCAAAGGCGCCATCTTTGCCCCACTTGCGATGGGCGGCGCTGGCGGCCTGCGCGCAGGTGGCCCCCCCGCCGCGCGTCTTGCCCGCTGGCTCGACGGGATGGACAGCGCGATCCTGACCGCGATGCGCCAGCTGGATGACATCGAGAGTTGGGCCGCGCGGGCAAGTCTGGTCATGGCCCCCCTATCGGGCCGCACGCCGCCGGTACTGCGCGACGTGCTCACCGAATGGCCCCTCATCTCGGCAGCGATGGCCGAGACGCTCACAAAGGCCAGCCGTGCTGCTGTCCAACGCAATCTGACGTGGATGGAGGCAAAGGGTCTGATCCGCGAAGTCACCGGGCAGGGTAGGTTCCGGATGTGGCGGGCAAAACTATAGGCCCGGCGATGGCGGTGCGCGGCCGCAGGCAGGGATCAGAACCAACTGGTTCCGGGGCTTTGATATCGGTATGTTCGCCGGGCAGAACCCTTGGGATATTGGGATGAAATGGCAGTAACCTTGAGGGAAGTCGCCGAACGCGCAGGGGTGTCGCGCTCTGCCGTGTCGCGGACATTTACTGTCGGCGCATCGGTGTCGGCACGCACCCGCGCCAAGGTTGAATTGGCCGCAAAGGAGCTGGGTTACGAACTGAATGCCCTCGCATCAAGCCTGACCACCGGCCGCACAAAGCTGATCGGGTTGATTGCCAACAATTTCCACAACCCGCTGATCCTCGAGGTTTTCGATCTCTTTACCCGCGGGCTGCAAGAACGGGGTTTGCGTCCGCTGCTGGTCAACCTGACCGATGCGACCGAACCCGGGGCATCAGTGCGGATGCTGCGGCAATATGCGGTGGACGGGGTTATCGTGGCGTCATCGACGCTGCCATCAAGCTTTGCCGAGGCTTTCAAGAACGCAGGTTTTCCCGTGGTCCACGCGTTTGGCCGCTACGCGCCCTCGCCGGATGTGCATGTCGTGGGGATCGACAACGTGGTCTGCGGGCGCATGGCCGCAGAGGTGCTGATCGGGCGCGGATACCGGCGGCTGGGTTTTCTGGGTGGTCCGCAAAGCGCCACTTCGACACAGGACCGCGCTGCGGGGTTTCTGGCAGAGGTGTCGCGCCATCCGGACATCGCGGCGCGAGTCAGCTATGCCAGCGCCTATAGCTTTGACGCTGGACGCGAAGAAATGCTGCGGCTGCTGAGCGAACCGCCGGCAGAGGCCTATTTCTGCGGCGATGACCTGCTGGCCGTCGGCGCCATGAGTGCGATTCAGCAGGCAGGCCTGACCGTGCCGGGGGATATTGGCCTGATCGGTCTGAACGACATGGAAATGTCGCGCTGGCAGAACATCGGGCTGACCACGATCCGTCAACCGGTGGCGCAGATCATCGACGCGGCCATCGAATTGGTGGTGGCGACGATCGCTGCTCCCGACCGTCACCCCGAAATCAGGCTGTTTCCCTGCCGTGTGATCGAACGCCAGACCCTGCGCGCCCTGCCCTAGCGCATCGACGGTGGGCGCGCGTCGACCCAGCCACCGCCTTCGCCGCCACTTTGCGCAACAGCAAAAACCGCCGCCATAGACCGCAATCCATCCTCGGCCCTGGGGTATAGGTTCGCAGCAGGGTCCGGCGCGCGACCCGCCTTCTGCGCGGTGATTCCTTCGGCCAGATCCTTGTAGATATTGGCAAAGGCCAAGGGCATGCCCTCGGCATGGCCCATCGTGACACGGCTGGTGCGATCCGCCTCAGGGCTCAGCCCCGCCTCACCGCGCTCGATCACCTGCAAATGCTGACCCAGCGGCATCCAGTAAATCTGATTGGGCTGCTCCTGCGACCAACGTAGCCCACCCTTCTCGCCAAAGACCTGCAGCGTCAGCCCATGCTGCCGCCCAAGCGCAATGGACGAGGTCCAGAGCCGCCCGGCTGCCCCACCGTCAAAGCGCAGATTGACCTGCGCGTCATCCTCCAACACCCGCGACGGAATGCAGGAGACGATATCGGCAGAAAGGCGCGTCACCTCCTGGCCGATCACGAAGCTTGCCATATGCAGCGCGTGAATGCCGCAATCGGCAAACTGTGCCGACACGCCCGCCTGCGCCGGGTCATAGCGCCAGCGCACGCGCGGATTGTCAGCGTCGGCGGCATCAGCATGATGTCCATGGGCAAATTCGGCCACGACCATCCGGATCGCGCCCAGATCGCCGCGCGCCACCATCGCCCGCATGTGCCGGACCAGCGAATAGCCGGTATAGCCGTAGTTCACCGCGCAGATCCGCCCGGTTTCGCGCGCCACAGCGACAATCTCCTCGCCTTGCTCAACCGTCATGGTCATCGGTTTTTCGCAAAGGACGTGAAAACCGGCCTGCAGATAGGCGCGGGTGATCTCGAAATGTGTGGCATTGGGGGTGGCGACAGTGACCAGTTCAATCCGGTCTGCGCGCCCGCGCTCCCCCTCCAGCATTTCGCGCCAGTCGCCATATGACCGGTCCGCCGCAAGCCCGATGCGCCGGCCGTAATCGCGGCCCGCCTCGGGCCTGTGGTCCAGCGCGCCAGCGACAAAATCAAACAGACCGTCAAGCCGCGCGCCAAGCCGGTGCGCCGGGCCGATCTGGCTGCCTTCGCCGCCACCGATAAGACCCCATTTCAGCTGTGCCATGACCCGAACTCCTAATTGAAACCGATTGAACGCAGGTAGTTACGATTGCGCCGCGCATCCTCGACCGGTCGTACATCGAGTGTGGGGTCGCAATCCTGCTCGACCGTGCACCAGCCTGCAAATCCGGCATCAATCAGGATTTGCCGCACGCTGGCAAAGTCCACGTCGCCCTGATCCAGATTGCAGAAAATACCCTGACCACAGGCGTCATAAAAGCCGCTGCCATCCGCGATGACCTGTGCCTTGACCTTTGGGTCTATGTCTTTGAAGTGCATATAGGAAATTCGACCGATATGGCGACGCATGAAGGCTACCGGGTCAAATCCGGCATAGGAATGGTGGCCGGTGTCAAAGCAAATCTTGAGGATGTCGGGGTCGACCTCGTCCAGCAAACGCTCAAGTTCCGGTTCAAAATCGATGAACCCTGCAGCATGGGCATGGATCCCCACGGTCAGCCCGTATTCATCGGCCCCAAGCCGCGCGACCTCTGCGATCCTGTCGCGAAAGGCCGCCCATTCGGCGGGTGCCATCTGTTCGGCAGCATCCGCACGTCCCGCAGTCGGCGCACGGCGCGGCGAGATGGAATCGATCAGCACCAGATGCCGCGCCCCATGTGCCACCAGCGCCTTGCAGGTGCGATGCGCCGCATCCAGTATCTCATCCCATGCGGCGGGGTCATGAAATGGCCGGAACACCACGCCCCCGATCAACTCAAGCGCGTTTTCGGCCAGCGCCTCACCCAGAATGGCAGGGTTCTCGGGCATAAAGCCGATGGGGCCAAGCTCGATCCCGCGATAGCCCGCATCGGCGCAATCTTTCAGCACCTGCCGCCACGGCGGATTGCGCGCATCGTCCGCAAATTCGACACCCCAGGAACAGGGCGCATTACCAATCCGGATCGTCATTGCAAGTTGTCCTCAGTTTTGCGGCACAGTGTGCCAATACCCATCTTTGGCCGCTGCAAAGGCGGTTTCCACCACTTGCGCCACGGCGAGCCCGTCACGAAACGTCGGCCAGACGGGTTTACCCGTGGCGATCGCCGCCAGAAAATCCCGGGCCTCGATGATGATCTGGTCCTGATATCCTGTGCCATGTCCCGGCCCCTGACAAAAGGCACCATAGTCGGGATGCGTCGGCCCGGTCAGGATGCGGGCAAACCCGCGTTGCGCTTCCGGCCCATCGGCCCGGTACAGCCAGACGGCGTTCTGATCTTCCTGATCGAAGCGGATCGCGCCCTTTGTGCCGTGGATTTCATAGGCGTAACCCATCTTGCGCCCGGTCGCGACGCGGCTGACAAACAAATGCCCGATGGTTCCGGAGGCAAAACGCAGCATGAGTTGTGCCTGATCGTCATTATCCACGGCCACAGGGCCATCGGCGCCCGGGCGGCTGGCATGAACCGTCTCGATCTGCGCGGAGAGTTCGGCAATGTCGCCCATCAGGGCGAGCGTGCCGTTGATGATATGCGGGGCAAGATCACCCATCGCACCATTCGCCCGGCCTGAGGTGCGCCATGTCGCAGGCTGCGACGGGTCGGCCAGAAAATCCTCCGTATGTTCGCCCCGGAACCAGGTCACCCGGCCAATCACCCCGTCCGAGAGCAACTGACGCACGAACTGCGTGGCCGGAGTGCGCACATAATTGAAGCCGATCATATTGGCGACACCGGCAGCTTCAGCCGCGGCTGTCATCGCGCGGGCATCATCGAGCGATGCACCCAGTGGCTTTTCACAGAAAACCGGCTTGCCCGCAGCAAAGGCCGCTTCGGCAATCGCGCGATGCGTTTGTTGCGGTGCTGCGATGACCACCGCCTCGACGCGCGGATCAGCGATCAGATCCTGCCAATTGCCCGTGGCCCGGGCAAAGCCGTAAGCGGCCCGATACCGCTCCGCCGACTCCGGGCTTGAGGCCGCGATCAGCTCCAAGCGGGGCCGCAAAGCCGTATTGAATACCGCGCCCACCGCTGACAGTGCCACCGCATGCGCCTTGCCCATATAGCCGCCGCCGACCAGCCCGATCCCAATTTCGCGCATCGGATAGCCTCACTGTTTTTGCAAAGGTTGCAACCGGTTGCAAAATATGTATCCTGCGCCAAAGCAGCACACAAGACCCTTTTGAATGCTTCTAACACCACCACAGAAGGAAAGCGCAGATGTCCGGTGCGGAGGCGACCATAAGGTCTGATGTTGCAGAGAACCGCGCAGACATCGGTAGGCTCAGCACTGGCCGGTTTGTGGTCATCGGCCGTGCGGGTATGGACCTCTATGCCGATCCACCCGGCACAAGGACAGAACTGGCCACCCGTTTCACCGCGAGCCTTGGCGGATCTTCGGCCAATATCGCCGTCGCCCTCGTCCGGCAAGGATGCAGCGCCGCGCTGGTCACTTGCGTCTCGGATGATGCGGTGGGTCGCTTTGCGCAAAACGAACTGGACCGCTACGGTGTGGACCGCATTCATGTCCGCGCCGTCGGGGGCGAGGTGCGCAATTCGCTGGCAGTGGTGGAAACCCGGATCGAAGACTGCCAATCGGTCATCTATCGCAACAATGCCGCCGATTTCGCGATGACAACTGCGGACGTGACAGCCGTGGACTACAGCAGCTTTTCCGCACTCATCACCACTGGCACGGTTCTGGCGGCCGAGCCATCACGCGGTGCTGCATTTGCAGCCTTCGCTCTGGCGCGTGCCGCGGGTCTGCCGCTGATCTTTGACATCGACTACCGCCCCTATTCCTGGCCCTCCGCACATATCGCGTCCGAGGTCTATTCCCGCGCCGCCGCGCTTTGCGATGTCATTGTGGGCAATGATGTGGAGTTCGGGTTTCTGGCAGGAGACTATGATCGGGGACTGGATGCCGCACGCGCGCTGGCCGCCGGTGGTGCGGAGATCGTGGTCTACAAGATGGGCGAGGATGGTGCGATCACCATCACGTCGCAGGGTGAATTTCGTACCGGGATCTATCGGACGCAGGCCCTCAAACCCACCGGGGCGGGCGACAGCTTTCTCGGGGCCTTTGTCGCAGCCCTCGCCGAAGGCTTGCCGCTGCGCGATGCCGTCCTGCGCGGGTCCGCCGCTGCGGCAATGGTCGTGGCGCGAGTCGGCTGTGCCCCGGCGATGCCGACGCGCGCCGAACTTCTGGCATTTCTGAACGCCGATCAAAGTCCCGCCTGAAAGGATACCTGATGCACATCGCCCCCTACGACAACCAGAACCGGCCCGTCGTCGATGTCGCGGACGCCCATGTGCCGCTGGTCTATTTTAATATTGTCCGCCTGCAGGCCGGCGAAACCTATGGCTACCGCGTTCCGGGTTATGAAACCTGCGTTGTGCCCGCCACCGGCACAGTCACCGTCGAAACCATGGGCGAAACCTTTACGCAGATCGGCAATCGCGGAGTCGATGTCTGGGATGGCGAACCTGAGGGGGTCTATGTCCCCACCGATGCTCCCACCCGCATCACGGCGCTTAGCGCGACCGAAATTTTCATCGCGGGGGCCCGGTATACCGATACGCTGCGCCCATTTGCGGTGCGGGTGGCTGACCTGGACAAGGTGCAATATGGCTCGGACGACACGAAAACCCATCGCAAGATCAAGCATATCCTTGGCGCCTCCTATCACGACCGCGTCGGGCGGCTGCTGGTCAGCGAGCTCTATACCGTGGGCGCGGGTGGCTGGTCGGGCTTTCCCAGCCATAAACACGACACCGACCGGCGAGATGACAACGAGGAGACCATGACAGAAACGCGGCACGACGAATGCTATAATTTCCGGTTCCGCCCCGATTACGGCTCGGGCCTGCAAATGCTCCAGCGGGTCGATAATGAGCCGGGGGATGCCTATCACATCGTCAATGGCTCGACCGTTCTGATCGACAATGGATATCATCCCTGCTGTGTGCTGCCCGGCTATGAAATGTATTATTTCACCATCCTCGGCGGGCAGAGCCAGCGCAGCCTCAAGCAGTATTTTCAGCCAACCCATGCCGCGCAGCTGCACACGATCCCGGGCATCATGGACATGGTGGCCAAGTTCAAATGACGCTGGCCACGCTTGCGCAGGTTCTGCAACCCGCTCTGCACGATGGCTATGCCGTGCCCGGTCTGGTCTGCCTCGGTTGGGAGGATATGCGCGCATTTGTCATGGCGGCAGCGGCGGAACACGCGCCGGTGATCCTGCAGGCCGGACCGGCCTGCCGCGCGCATACGCCGCTGCCAGTCTTGGGCGCAATGTTGCGCTATCTGGCAGAGTCCGTCGATGTGCCGGTCGTGATCCACCTCGACCACGGTTATACGTTGGACGAGTGTCGGGCCGCGCTGGACGCCGGCTTTACCTCGCTGATGTTCGATGGCTCACGACTGCCGCTGGCGCAAAATATTGACGAGACGGCGGCAGTCGTGGCGCTGGCACATGCCGCAGGCGTCTCATGCGAGGGTGAGATCGGGTTTGTCGGTTACACCGGTGCAGCCCAGTCGATCGGCACCGACCCGGCCCAAGCCGCAATTTTTGCCCGCGACACCGGGATTGACGCCATGGCCATCTCGGTTGGCAACCTGCACCTGCAACAGACCGAAGGCAGCGGGCTCGACATTGGCCGCATCCGCGCCATCGAAGACCTGACATCGGTGCCACTGGTCATTCACGGTGGCTCAGGCGTGCCCGCAAAGGACCGGGCTGCTTTGGCCGCGACTACCCGGATCTGCAAATTCAACATCGGGACCGAGTTGCGGCAGGTCTTTGGGGCCGCTCTGCGCGCTGCCGTGAACGCCGATCCTGCCCGCTTTGACCGCGTCACGATCCTTAAAGACACGCATGTTCCGGTATTTGATGCGGCGCGCGCGGTGATCCGAAACATGGGCGCGACCGGGCGCGCCTAAGGCCAGCATCAGAGGCTGCCGCAGTCGTTATGTCCGCATGAGGCGCGCGCGAAGCGGCAGCTCTGCTTGCACCATCACCGCGAGATTGCTCTTTGCGGTCTATGTGACGCATGATCAGGTCAAAGCGCCAACCGCCTGCCTCAGCCGATGTCGATAAAGACCCGGTCGCCTTCGATCCTGACCGGATAGGTCTGCAGATCGACACAGACCGGGGCGCGCAGGGCCTTGCCGTTGCGATAATCGAACTGGCCGTTGTGCTTTGGACATTCGATCAGATGGCCCATGACCAGCCCATCGCACAGATGCACATCCTCGTGGGTGCAACGGCCCGCTGTTGCGTAAAACGCGCCGTCGGGGGCGTGATAGATGGCAAATGTCTGGCTGGCATGATCGAACCGGATCAGATCCTCCGGGTCAATGTCATCCGTGCCGCATGCGTCGATCCAGTTGGGCATCTTTGGTCCTTATTCTGCCGCGCCAAGTGCAGCGGCGTGAAAATCGTCGCGATAGGGGCGCGCGGTAGCGGGCAGATCACGGCGCAGAAAGTAGTCCTCATTGCGTAACTGCCGCAGAAGGGCTGGCCACATCTCGCGAAACGCAGCAGCGATCGAGGGATTCGGCGGCGGCAGATCGTGCCGGATCATCGCATGCAAAGCAGGCAGTCGGTGATAGGGCACCATCGGGAACATGTGATGCTCCACATGGTAATTCATGTTCCAGTAAATGAACCGGCTGACCGGGTTCATCAGCACGGTCCGGCTGTTGAGCCGGTGATCGGTGACGTTGTCGGCCAGTCCGCCGTGCTGCAACAGGCCCGTCATCACATGATGCCACGCACCATATAGCCGGGGCAACCCGATCAGCATCAGCGGCAGGATCGATCCGGTCAGAACGACCGCCATAATGGTCAGGCCATAGATCGCAGTCCAGATCCGGGCCACGCGGATCACCTTGTGCTGCTCGCTTTGCGGAATATAGGTCGCCTCTTCCGGATGCAGGCGGCCCGACGCGTTGAGGATCATACGCGTCCAGCCGTGGATGGCATCGAAAATACCAAAGAAATTGCCGACCAGCCGTACAAATGCCGGCGGCCGCATGATCGCGATCTCGGGGTCGCGTCCGACGATGACCGTATCGGTATGGTGGCGCGCATGGCTCCAGCGCCAGGACACCGGATTGCGGACAATGCAGAAACAGGCCACCTGATAGACCGCATCATTCATCCACTGCGTGCGAAACGCAGTGCCATGGCTGCATTCATGCCAGCGGCTATCCATGGCACTGCCGTAAAGCACGCCGTAAGCCAGCCAGAATGGCAGCGACCACCAGCCTGGCCAAAGAACGATACCAAGCCCGGCGAACAGGATCATCGCGGCAAAGAGAATAACCGTGTCCCGAATGGCAGGCGCATCACTGCGCGCCATCAGCGCCTTCATCTCTTTGCGGGGCACTTCCGAATGATACCATTCGGCCGCGGCCAGCCCGTTCTCGACGGCACGCCGCGCATCCGGCCCCAACATACTGTAGTCCCGCTTTGCCATCCCCGAACTCCCCCTCCGTGCCGCCGCAGTCCGACGATGCAACCGTTAGACCAGCTTTGCCAGTTTCGGCTACATGTTGACTTGTGGAAAGCGTCATAAACCATCAATATTCCGCAGATGCATGATGTCTTTTCATCAGAAAGCCCCGCTTGATGAGCCGCCGACCCACCATCCATGATGTCGCCCGCGAGGCCCATGTCTCTGCCGCGACCGTCGACCGGGTGTTGAACGCACGCGAAAAAGTGCGGCCGGATACGGCGCAGCGGGTCTACGAGGCCGCGCGACTGATCGGCTATCATGCGGCCTCTCTCATCGGACAGCGCGTCCACACAGATCTGCCGCGCCTAAGGCTCGGTGTTGTGCTGCACAAGGAACGGCAGTCGTTCTATCAACAGTGGAAGGCCGAGATCGAGCGCGCGGTCACCGCTGCTACGGGTGTGCGTGCCACCGCTCAGGTCATCTTTGCGCCCTCGCAGGGCCCGGCCGATTTTGCCGAAGCGATGGCAGGACTTGCCGGACGTGTTGACGCGATCGCGGCCAATGCAGTCACCCACCCCGATGTAACCGAAGCGGTCTTGCAACTGAAAGCTTCGGGCATTCCCTGTTTTGCCCTGCTCAATGACTTTGCACAGGGCGTGCGACAGAATTATCTGGGTCTCAACAATATGAAAGTGGGGCGGATCGCGGCGCATATCATCGCCACGACTTCGCATCAGTCCGGCAAGATCGCGGTGTTTGTCGGCGGCTATCGCTGGCATGGGCATGAGCTGCGCGAGACTGGTTTTCGCAGCTACTTTCGGGAGTACGCGCCGCATTTTCATGTGCTGGATACGCTGGTCAACCTCGAAACCCGGCAATTGACCTATGAAGCAACGCTGGACCTGCTTGCGCGGCACCCCGATCTGCGCGGCATCTATTGCGCCGGAGGCGGCATGGAAGGTGCCATCGCCGCGATCCGCGAGACGCGCCGCCCGGGTGAAATTGCCCTTGTCGTCAACGAACTCACCCCGGAAAGCCGCGCGGCGCTGATAGCCCGCTATGTGACAATGGTTATTTCAACCCCGCTGCCGCGCCTTTGCGCCGATCTTGTCGCACTGGCCGCCGACACCGTCGCCAATGGTATGGCGCCCGTCACGGGACAGCATTTCCTGCAGCCCGATCTTTTTCTCGCGGAATCGGTCTGACGATAATTCGTCAAACTGGCGCAGCTTTCTCGTCAGCAATGATGTAATCGCCGGGCTACAGATTGACGCAGGCCATCTGGTTGGATCAGGGTCTGCCAAAGTTTCCGCAAGGTTAAGGGGGGCCCGGCAATGACTGCATTTGCACTCAATCACATGACAGTGGCCCATCTCAGCTTTCGCGAGTTGCTCGATCTTGCTGCAGGGTTGGGATGCATCGGGGTCGAGGTCCGCAATGACCTGCCGCAGGCGCTTTTCGACGGGATGACACCGCAGGACGCGGGCGCCCTTGCCAAGTCCAAAGGGCTGCGCCTGCTGGCGCTGGCCGAGGTCAAACGCTTCAACGACTGGTCCGATACCAAAGCAGCAGAGGCGTTGGCACTGATGCAGATCGCGCAGGCCGCAGGCGCCGAGGCGGTCAGTCTCATTCCGCGCAACGACAATCTGGGCATGGGCAACGGCGAACGACAGGCAGCCCTGCGCATCGCCCTCAAGGTCCTGGGACCAATGCTCGAGGATCACGGCCTGATCGGGCTGATCGAGCCGCTCGGCTTTGAAATCTGCGCCCTGCGGTTCAAGTCCGAGGCGGTCGATGCGATTGAATCACTGGATGCGCAGGGGCGGTTCAAGCTGGTGCATGACACGTTCCACCACGCTATTGCCGAGGAGGACAGGCTCTATGCCGGGCATACCGGCATGGTGCATGTCTCTGGCGTCACCGATCCGGCAGTGACGCTGGCGCAGATGCAGGACAGCCACCGCATCCTCGTCGACGGTGCCGACCGGCTTGGCAATATCCGCCAGATCGCCGACCTTCGCGCGCAGGGTTACACCGGCCCGATCAGCTTTGAAGCTTTCGCGCCGCAGGTCCATGCCAGCACCACGCCGCTGAATGACCTGACGACATCCATCGACTTCATCCGCATTGGGCTTGCCCGCAAGGCGGCGTGACGCGGGTGTCACGGAATGGGACCTCGGAGGGGGTCTTCCGGTCAATACATGCGGTGCGCCGGACGCCGGTTATGGGAGGAACTAGAATGAAGAAGGCTATCATCACCGCGGGTCTCGTCTCGCTGCTGTCCACCAGTGCCATGTCCGAGACCATCGGACTCACGATGGCGACATTCGACGACAACTTTCTGACCGTGCTGCGCAATGGCATGGTCAACTACGCGGGCGAGCTTGACGGCGTCGAGCTGCAGGCTGAGGACGCCACGAACGACGTAGGCAAACAGCTGAGCCAGATCGAAAACTTCATCGCGGCCGGCGTCGATGCCATCGTGGTGAACGCTGTTGATACCTCGGCCACTCAGGCCATGTCCGATGCCGCCGCTGCTGCTGGCATCCCGTTGGTCTATGTCAACCGCCAGCCGATCAACGTGGACTCGCTGCCCGAGGGACAGGCGTTTGTGGCCTCGAACGAGATCGAATCCGGCACACTCGCTGCCTTCGAAGTCTGCAAGATGCTGCGCGCAGCTGGCATGGCCGGTGGCGCCGATGTCGTCATCATGATCGGCGAACTGTCAAATCAGGCAGCCGTGCAGCGCACCAAGGATTTCCATGACGTGATCGGCATGGACATGTGCAACTTCATGAACGTTGTCGAAGAGCAGACCGCCAACTGGTCGCGGACAGAGGCCGCTGACCTGATGACCAACTGGATGGGCGGCGGTGTGAGCTTTGACGCGGTGCTGGCCAACAATGACGAAATGGCAATCGGCGCGATTCAGGCAATGAAGGCCGGCGGTATCAGCATGGACACCATGATCGTATCGGGTGTTGACGCGACGCAGGACGCACTGGCTGCGATGCAGGCGGGCGATCTGGACATCACCGTGTTTCAGGATGCCGCCGGTCAGGGCCGCGGTGCAGTTGATACCGCGCTGCGTCTGGTGCGCGGCGAGGCAACCGATCAGAAGGTGTATATCCCCTTCCTGCTCGTCACGCCGGACAATGTAGCCGATTTCCTCTCGGCCAACTAAGTCTCTTGTCTGACTGAAGACACGAACCGTGGGGCGCTGAATGCCGCCCCACGGCTTTGACGCACAGGGGTGGGACATGACTGACAGTGCAGCACCAGCGATCAAGACACGGCGCGTCTGGCCGGCAGAACTCAACGCGCTCATCGGACTGATCATTATTGCGGTGATCTTCGAAGCACTTGCCTGGATCGTTCGCGAACGTACGTTTCTCGGCAATCCACAGATTTTACGTATCATGATCCTGCAGGTGGCAGTGGTCGGGATCATTGCGATCGGCGTGACCCAGGTCATCATCACCGGGGGCATTGACCTGTCCTCTGGCTCCATCGTCGGGGCGACAGCGATCATCGCCACGTCATTCGCGCAGATGAGTACCCGCAACGGGCAGGATTTCACCAACGCGGTATTCTGGGCGCAAGGATGGGTCGATCTGTCATTGATTGTGCCGCTGGTCGTCGGATTATGCTTGGGTCTGTTGGCCGGCATAATCAACGGTGCGCTTGTCGCCTATGCCAAGATACCCCCATTCATCGCGACGCTGGGCATGATGCTCTCGGCGCGGGGCGTGTCGAACTGGTGGACGCGCGGCGAGGCGGTGTCGAATCCGACCGAAAGCTTTATCGCTCTGGGACAAGGCCTTACCCCGGTCTATATCTTTGCCGGTCTGGCGATCCTGTTCCAGTTGATCCTGTCCTATACGCTGTATGGCAAACGCACCTATGCCATCGGTTCCAATGCTGCCGCCGCGCGGATGTCTGGAATTAATGTAGAACGGCACCTGCTGCTGGTCTATGCCATCGCCGGAATGCTGGCCTCCATCGCAGGCATCGTCGCGGCATCGCGCCAACTGACCGCTCAGGCCGGCATGGGGGTGATGTATGAACTTGATGCCATCGCCATGGCCGTGATCGGGGGCGTGAGTCTGGTGGGCGGACGCGGCTCCATCATCGGGACATTTCTGGGGATGCTCATTTTCGGCATCATCATCTCTGGTTTCACTTTTCTGCGGGTCGATGCCTACTATCAGGAGATGATAAAGGGCGCGATAATCGTCTTTGCCGTGATGGCGGATGTCTGGCGGCAGAAGCGCCGCGCAATGGGAGGCTGAGCCATGAGTGTGATCCTGAAAACCGAGGGCCTGACCAAACATTACGGCGGTGTTCACGCACTCGAAAACGCGGACTTCGAACTGCAGGCGGGCGAGCATGTGGCTATCGTCGGCGATAATGGCGCGGGCAAGTCCACCTTTGTGCGCCAGATCACCGGGGTCGAGAAACGCACTGCGGGCAAGATCTGGTTCGATGGTCAAGAGGTGCAATTCGCCGACCCGCTCGAAGCCCGCGAGGCGGGGATGGAATGTGTGTTCCAGAACCTTGCCCTCGCCGATGACCTCGATGTGCCGTCAAACCTGTTTCTGGGCCGGGAAAAGATCCTGTTCAACCTCGGCCCGTTTTCGATCCTGAACCGCAAGGCGATGCGGGCCGCCACCCATGAGGCGCTCAAACGGACCTCGGTGCGCATACCCAACATCTTGCACCCGATCCGCAACATGTCGGGCGGGCAGCGGCAATGTGTGGCCATCGCGCGGTCCGCGACATTCGCCAGCAAACTCATCATCATGGACGAGCCGACGGCGGCTTTGGGCGTGCAAGAGACCGGGCAGGTCGAGAACATAATCAAAACGCTGAAGTCGGAGGGGATACCGCTCATTCTGGTGAGCCATAATCTGCGGCAGGTGTTTGATCTGGTGGACCGGATCATTGTATTCCGGCGCGGGCATATCGTGGCCAGCCTCAAGCGGGACGAAACCGACGGCAACGAAATCGTAAGCTACATTACCGGGGTAAAGTCGCAGAATGCGGCGGCTGCCTATATCTGACAAACCATGCCCTGCGGGGCCAGACATTGTGAGCATGACATGACAATTCGCTTCGGCGTTCTCGGCGCGGGCCGTATCGGGCGCGTCCATTCACGGGCCGTTGCTGCAACCCCCGGCGCAAGTCTGGTGGCTATCGCAGACCCCATCGCCGCCGCAGCGCAGGATATTGCCGCCATGTATGGCTGCGACATCCGCAGCATTGATGCAATCCTGACCTCGCCCGATGTGGACGCAGTCGTTATCTGCACGCCGACCGATACCCATGCCGATCTGATTGAACGGTTCTGCACCGCAGGCAAGGCTGTGTTCTGTGAAAAGCCGATCGATCTTTCACTGACGCGTGTGTCGGCCTGTCTCAAGGTTGTGGCAGCCACCAAAGGCACGCTGATGGTCGGTTTCAACCGCCGTTTCGATCCTGACTTCATGGCCGTCAAGGCGGGCATCGACGCGGGCCGGATCGGTGAGGTGGAAATGATCACAATCACCAGCCGCGACCCCGGCGCCCCGCCTGCCGATTACATCAAACGCTCGGGCGGGATTTTCCGCGACATGACCATCCATGATTTCGACATGGCCCGCTGGCTGCTGGGAGAAGAGGTCGAGACGGTTATCGCCTCTGCCTCGGTCCTGACTGACAAAGATATCGGCACGCTGGGCGACTATGACAGCGTCAACGTGATCCTGCGCACGGCGACCGGCAAACAGGCCATCATCACCAACAGCCGCCGTGCCACCTATGGCTATGATCAGCGGATCGAGGTGCTCGGCTCCAAAGGCATGCTCGCTGCTCAGAACCAGAGCGAGAACCGGGTCACCTTTGCCGACGCCGAAGGGTTCCATGATGCGCCGCTGCTAAATTTCTTCATGACGCGCTACATCGCAGCCTATGCCAACGAGATCGCTTCGTTTGTCGCATCGGTCGAAGGCGGCACGCCGACGGCGACCACCGGACATGACGGAATGATGGCGCTGGCGCTGGCCGAAGCGGCGCTGAAATCCGTGGCAGAAGGGCGCGCGGTCAAGCTGACCGAGCTGAGCTGATGCCAAAGGATCTGGACCTCATCACCATCGGCCGCGCCTCGGTCGATCTTTACGGGTCGCAGATCGGCGGGCGGCTCGAGGATATGGCGAGCTTTCAGAAATATGTCGGCGGCTCGCCCACCAACATGTCGGTCGGCACAGCGCGGCTGGGACTGAAATCCGCGTTGCTCACCCGTGTCGGTGACGAACATATGGGCCGCTTCATCCGCGAACAACTGGTGCGCGAGGGCGTTTGTGTCGACGGCGTCGCAACCGACCCGGACCGGCTTACCGCGCTCGTGCTGCTGGGGATCAGGGATGAGGACCGGTTTCCACTGATCTTTTACCGCGAAAACTGCGCCGATATGGCGCTATGCGATGATGATATTGACCCCGCCTTTATCGCCCGCGCCCGCGCAGTCGTGGCCACCGGCACGCATCTGAGCCATGCGCGCACCGCCAGCGCCGTGCGCAAGGCGCTCGATCTGGCACGTGAAAATGGCGCGCGCACCGCGCTCGACATCGACTACCGGCCGAACCTCTGGGGCCTGTCGGGGCATGGCGACGGCGAGAACCGCTTTATCGAATCCGCCGAAGTGACAGCCAAACTTTTGGCCACGCTGCATCTGTTTGACCTGATCGTCGGCACCGAAGAAGAGTTTCACATTGCCGGCGGTTCGACGGACACGATGACCGCCCTGCGCGCCGTGCGGGCCGTCTCGGATGCGGTGCTGGTGTGCAAACGCGGGCCAATGGGGGCTGCGGCCTTTACCGGCGCAATCCCCGACAGCCTCGATGCCGGTCAGACCGGCCCCGGCTTTCCGATCGACGTGTTCAACGTACTGGGCGCGGGCGACGGCTTCATGTCGGGGCTGCTCAAAGGCTGGCTCGATGATGAGCCTTGGCCCGTCGCGCTGAAATACGCCAATGCCTGCGGTGCCTTTGCAGTCAGCCGCCATGGCTGCGCGCCTGCTTATCCGTCCTGGGCCGAGATGGAGTTTTTCTTTGATCGCGGTGTGGTCAACCCTGCCTTGCGCCATGATCAGCCGCTGGAACAGATTCATTGGTCCACCAACCGGCTGGATGCGTGGCCCGACATGCGGGTCTTTGCCTTTGACCACCGGATGCAGCTTGAAGCTCTCCCCGGCGCGGACTTGCACAAGATCGGCGCTTTCAAGCAACTTTGCCTCACCGCCGCCACGCAAGTGCAGGCCGGGCGGCATGGCTACGGCATCCTTTGCGATGACCGGCTGGGTCGGTCGGCGCTGCATGCGGCTGCGGAAACCGGGCTCTGGATCGGTCGCCCGGTCGAATGGCCGGGATCGCGGCCCCTGACGCTTGAGCCGGACTTGGGCCCCGATTTCGGGGGGCTCTCCGAATGGCCATTGTCGCATGTGGTCAAGGTTCTGTGCTTTTACCATCCGTCCGATGCGCCCGACATGCGGGCCGATCAGGAGGCGACGGTCACCCGCCTTTTCCACGCCGCGCGGCGCAACCGGCTCGAATTCCTGCTCGAAGTGATCCCGTCCAAGGCAGGGCCGGTGGATGAGCAGACCACAGCGCAAGTGATTCAGCGTTTCTACGACATCGGCATCCACCCCGACTGGTGGAAACTCGAACCGATGCAGACCCCTGCCGCGTGGCAGGCTGCCGTCGATGCGATCACCCGTAACGACCCGCATACCCGCGGCATCGTCGTGTTGGGGCTGGGCGAAAGCGAAGCAACGCTCAGCGCCAGCTTTCAGGCCGCCGCCCGGTTTGATCTGGTCAAGGGGTTTGCCGTCGGTCGCACCATCTTTGGCGCGGCTGCGGCTGGTTACATGGCCGGAACGCTGACCGCCGATCAGGCTGTCACGATGATGGCAGATAATTACGCCCGGCTTTGCGTCCTGTGGGACACAGCCCGGCACCAGAAAGGATAGACCAATGGCCACGATCCGATTGACCGCCGCACAGGCGATGATGCGCTATCTCGCCGCGCAGATGAACGAGGATGGAGAGACATTCCTCGCCGGATGCTGGGCGATCTTCGGGCATGGCAATGTCGCCGGGATCGGTGAGGCGCTGCAAGGCATGCAGGACAGCTTTCCCACCTATCGTGGACAGAACGAACAGAGCATGGCGCATGCGGCGATTGCCTATGCCAAACAGCTTGGTCGCAGACGCGCGATGGCGGTGACCTCCTCCATCGGGCCGGGCGCGCTCAATATGGTGACAGCGGCGGCGCTGGCGCATGTGAACCGTCTGCCTGTGCTGTTCATTCCGGGCGATGTCTTTGCCAATCGCGGCCCGGACCCGGTGCTGCAACAGGTCGAGGATTTTGGCAACGGCACCATCAGCGCCAATGACTGCTTTCGCCCGGTCAGCCGCTATTTCGACCGGATTACCCGGCCAGAGCATCTGTTGACCGCCCTGCCCCGCGCCATGCGGACCATGACCGACCCTGCCGATTGCGGCCCGGTCACGCTGGCATTTTGTCAGGATGTGCAAGCTGAAGCCTATGACTATCCCGAGGCGTTTTTTGCGTCAAAGGTCTGGCGTCTGCGACGGATACAGCCCGATCCGGTCGAACTGGACACGGTCGCGGCGCTGATCCGGGGGGCCAAACGTCCGGTGATCGTGGCGGGCGGTGGCGTGCACTACGCCTTTGCCACCGATGCGCTGCGCAGCTTTGCCGAGGCGCATCAGATTCCGATCGTCGAAACACAGGCCGGTAAGTCCGCCCTGCCCTGGGACCATCCGCTCAATCTGGGGCCGGTCGGTGTCACCGGGGCCAGCAGCGCCAATACCGTTTGTGAAACCGCCGATGTGGTGATCGGCGTCGGCACCCGGTTTCAGGATTTCACCACCGGCTCCTGGTCTTTGTTCAAGGCACCGGGGCGGCATTTGATCAGTCTGAACGTCAATGCCTATGACGCGGTCAAACATGGGGCCGTCCCGCTCTGCGCCGATGCGATGGTCGGGCTTGAAGCCTTGGGCAGATCACTGGCCGGACAGCGTTTTAACGCGCCCGACAGCAGCCTCAAGCGTGACTGGTTTGCCGCTGTCGATCCGCTTTGTGCCGCGCCTGTTGTGGGTAACGCACTGGCCACCGACATGCAGGTGATCGGCGCGGTGCAGCGCGCTGCCGGTCCCGATACCGTCATCATGTGCGCTGCGGGCACCATGCCCGGAGAGCTTCACAAGCTGTGGAAAGCGACCAAGCCCATGTCTTATCACATGGAATACGGCTTTTCCTGCATGGGTTACGAGATTGCCGGTGCCATCGGCATCAAGATGGCAGAGCCCGCGCGCGACGTGATCTGCATGATCGGCGATGGCAGCTATATGATGATGAATTCGGAAATGGCGACCGCCGCGATGACAGGGACCACATTCACCACCGTCATCACCGACAACCGTGGCTTTGGCTGTATCAACCGGCTGCAGATGGGCACCGGCGGCGCAGAGTTCAACAATCTTTACGCCCATACCCGTGGGGGCCTCTCGCCGCAGATCGACTTTGCGGCACATGCGGCGGCGATGGGCGCGACGACGATCAAGGTCGGATCAATCGCAGAACTTGAAGTCGCGATTGGCAAACGCCAGACTGTGACCGGCCCCTATGTCATTGTTATTGATACAGACCCCTACCCAAGCACCACGCATGGCGGCACCTCGTGGGATGTCGCCGTGCCCGAAGTCAGTGCCCGTCCGCAGGTCAATGCGGCCCGTGTCGTCTATGAAAGCAAATTCAAGAACAAGGTGCCTTCGTGATCCGTTTCGGAACCAACCCCATCGCTTGGGCTAATGATGACGACCAGACCATCGGCGCCGACATACCGACGGCCCGTATCCTTGACGAGGCCGGGCGGCAGATCGGATTTGACGGGATCGAGAATGGCCACCGCTGGCCTGCGGACCCCGAGGCGCTGCGGGTCATGATGGCGGAATATGGACTGGCCTTCATCTCTGGCTGGTATTCGACCCATCTGTTGGTGCGGTCCGTCGCGGACGAGATTGCCGCTGTGCAACAGCATCTGGCGCGGTTGAAACACAATGGTTGCGAAGTCTGCATTGTCTGCGAAACCTCCAACGCCGTGCATGGCGATCCGACCCGGCCGGTCAATGAACGCCCACAGCTCAGCCCCGCGCAAATGGCTGATTTTGGTGCAAAACTTGAAGAATTTGCCGCCTATCTGACCAGCGAGGGCGTCACGCTGGTTTACCATCACCACATGGGCACCGTGATTCAAAGCCCGGATGATATCGAAGCGCTGATGGCGGCGACGGGGCCGCATACGCAACTACTGTTTGATGCCGGGCATTGCTATTTCGGCGGCGGCGACCCTGTTGCGGTGCTGAGCCAGCATGTCGGACGGGTGCGGCATTTTCATGCCAAGAACGTCCGGGCTGCTGTAGCGGTGCGGGTCAGGGACGACGGCATGTCGTTTTTGCAGGGTGTCGTGGCTGGCGCCTTTACCGTTCCCGGCGATCAGGACGGTGCGGTGGATTTTGCGCCCTTGCTCGGGATTTTGGCCAAGTCGGGCTATGACGGCTGGATCGTCATTGAGGCGGAACAGGATCCGGTGGTGCGCAATCCGCTGCTTTATCAGACGCTTGGCCTTGCGACGCTGAAGCGGCTGGCGCGTGAATCCGGTCTGACGACATGACCGGCAAGCTGCTGGAAAAGGACGCAGAATGAGCAAATTACTGGTCAAGCCGACCGGAACATCCGGCAAGGTGCATGACATAACGGCCGCCAGCGCGGGCTGGGGCTATGTCGGCTTCGGGCTTTACCGTCTCAAGGCGGGCGAGCGGGTGGCGGAGGTGACGGGCGACCGCGAGGTGATCCTTGTGCTGGTCGAGGGTAAGGCGGAACTGGCTGCCGGGGGGCAGGAATTTGGCGAGATGGGAGAGCGGCTTAGCGTGTTCGAGCGGACCCCGCCACATTGCCTTTATGTGCCGAATGACAGTGACTGGGCGGCGGTTGCCACGACCGATCTGACGCTTGCCGTCTGCACCGCACCGGGGCATGGCGGGCATCAGGCGCGGGTGATCGGGCCTGTGGATGTGCCGTCGGTCACCCGCGGCAAGGGCACGAATACCCGTTATATCAATGCTATAGCGATGGAAGAGCGTGACGTGGCCGATAGTCTGCTGGTCACCGAGGTCTTTACCCCGGCCGGGCATTGGTCGAGCTATCCGCCGCATCGCCATGATGTCGACGCCTTTCCTGAGATGACCTATCTGGAGGAAACCTATTACCACCGGCTCAACCCGGCCCAAGGCTTTGGTATTCAACGGGTGTTTACCGAGGATGGGTCGCTGGACGAGACGATGGCGGTGGCGGATGGCGATGTGGTGCTGGTGCCGAAGGGGCATCATCCCTGCGGTGCGCCTTATGGGTATGAGATGTATTATCTGAATGTCATGGCCGGGCCGCTGCGGAAATGGCGGTTTCAGAACCATCCCGATCATGACTGGATCGCCAAAAGGGACGCGTGAGAATGTGGGTATCGGCAATCCGGGCGTTACCCCCCGAATCAGGGGTTAACTCCCTTATTCTTAACGGAATATGCTGCTGCGGTTTTACGTCGGTTTCCTAACGGCATTCCAACGGTGCGAAATCGAGCCTTGGCCCGGTTAATGCAGCGCGCGCAGCCCTTGGCGGCTCAGGGGGTTTGCGCGCCGCTGGTCGCCAGATAGACCGAATAGACCGTCGTTGTGCCTGCGATGAACAGCCGGTTGCGGCGTGGTCCGCCAAAGCAGAGGTTGGCCACAGTCTCGGGCACCCGGATCTTGCCCAGTCGCGTGCCATCGGGCGCAAAGCAGGTCACTCCATCGCCGCCGCTGGACCACAGATTGCCGAAAATATCGGTCCTGATCCCGTCCGGCAGGCCCACGTCGATATGCGCAAAAACGCGGGCATTGCGCAGCTTGGCTCCGTCGACATCAAAGGCGCGGATGTGGCGCGGGAAATCCGGGTCATGCGACGAGGCGCTGTCGGCGATATAAAGCGTCTTTTCGTCGGGCGAAAACGCCAGACCATTGGGCTGGGTGAAATCATCGACCACCACGGCGAGCGTGCCAGCGGGGTCGATCCGATAGACGTTGCGCCGGGCCTGTTCGGGGTCGGCCCGGTAGCCTTCGTAATCCGACATGATCCCGTAGGTGGGATCGGTGAACCAGATCGCGCCATCGGAATGGCACACAAGGTCATTGGGCGAATTGAGCCGCTTGCCCTGATAGCTGTCGGCAAGAACGGTGATGCTGCCGTCAGCCTCGGTTCGGGTCACCTGCCGCCGCCCGTGTTCGCAGCTGATCAGCCGCCCCTGCCGGTCACGGCTGTTGCCATTGGTGAAATGCGACGGCGACCGAAATACCGAAACCGCACCGTCGCCCATTGCATCGGGCACCCAGCGGATGATCCGGTTATTGGGGATATCGCTGACCAGCAGGCAGTTCAGATCGCTGAACCAGACCGCCCCTTCGGCCCATCGCAGTCCGGTGACGAGCCGGTCGAGCCCGGCACTGGTCACCACGAGTTTGCGGAAACGGTCGTCGTGGATGTCGTAGATCCCGTGCTGGTTGCGTGGTGCACTCATGTCAGATCGCCCCTTGTCCTAGTGCGGGTCATCGCCGGAACCCCAGCCCGCGCGAGGCGAGCAGGATGACGGTGATGATGATGAGCCCGGTCGAAATCAGCCGATACCCCGCCCCAAGCCCATAGGTATTGAGCATGGAGACGACCAGAAACATGAAAAGCGACGCGCCCCAGATGCCGGGTACATTGCTGTCGCCGCCCGCGACCGCCGTGCCGCCGATCACCACCACCGCAATCGACATCAGCAGATATTCCGACCCCATGTTGAGCGCGGCCCCGCCCGAGAAGCAGGCGAGCAGAAAGCCCGCGAGGGCCGCGAGCACGGCGCAGAGCAGATAGGTCGCAAAACTGGCCCCATCGACCGGCAGACCCGCCATGCGCGCCGCAGCCCGGCTTTGCCCGATGGCAGCGATCCAGCGGCCATAGACGCTGCGCATCAGCAGGACCCATGCGACGCCGGTAATGGCCAGTGCGGTCAGCGCGACATTGGGGATGCCCAGCGTCAGGCCGGTGGTGAAATCGGCCATCGCTTCGGGGGGTTTGATCCGCAGGCCCCGGTTTGTGGCGATTGCTGCCGACTGGATCACAAAGCTCATCGCCAGTGTCGCGATGATCGGTGGAATCCGCAGCGCCTTGATCAGTGCATAATTTGCAAGGCCGATGCCAAGCCCGATGGCGATGGAAATCGCGATGCCATGCAGCACCAGCGCATCCTGCGTGTCCATGTATTTCAGCGCCACGGTCCCGGCCAGCGTCATGGTCGCGGGCACGGCGAGGTCGATATTGCCCGGCCCCAGCGTGATGACGAACATCTGTCCGGTGCCGACGATGACCGAGAAGGCGGCAAAGGTCAGGGTGGCCTGCGTCAGGCCGAGTGCCCCTGCCCCGCCGGTGGCGAACATGGTAAGCAGCCAGACCGCCGCTGCCGCGACAAAGGACCAGATCCATGGCAGGCGCAGGATGCTGTTCATGCCCTGCCCCGCCGTTTTTCGAGCCGCACCAGCAGCAGCCGCAGCCCGAGGATGCCGATCAGGATCATCCCCTGCGCGCCGATCTGCCAGTCATTGGGCACCTTGAGAAAGGTCAGGAACGACCCCGCCAGCAACAGCGTCAGCGCCCCTACCACCGCACCGATGGCCGAGACGCGCCCGCCGGTGAACTCGCCCCCGCCAAGGATCACCCCGGCGATGGACAGCAGCGTATAGCGCAGCGCGATATTTGCATCGGCAGAGGTCATCAGCCCGACCAGCGTGATCCCCGCCAGCACCGCAAAGCTGGCCGCTGTTGCATAGGCCGCGGCCCGCGCCCACAGGACCGACCAACCCGCCCGCGCGACAGAGCGTTCATTGCCGCCGACGCCCCGGATCAGCACCCCGAAGGACGAGCGCATGATCACGAAATGCGCCACGACCGCGATGATGATGCTGCCCGCGATCCCCATCGGCATCAGCGTGGGCCGCACCGACATCAGGCTTGCGACCCAGCCCGGCGCTGTTCCCCCCGGTGTGGGCAGCACCAGCACGGCAAGCCCGGCCCAGACAAAGCTCATCCCCAGCGTGACCACGATCGAGGGCAGCCCGCGCCATGCGATCACCATGCCCAGAGCCGCATAAGTGGCGATGGCGCCCAGCAGCATCAGCGCCCCGATCAGCGGCGCATCGACCAGCCATGTGGCGGTGACGCAGGCGACAAAGCTGATGAAACTGCCCATCGACAGATCAAGGTCATTGACCGACATGATGATCATCTGCGCCAGCGTTGCCAGCGCTATCGGGATGCCGAGTTTGAACAGCAGATGCAGGCCGTTATAGCTCATCACATTGGGGCGCATGATGAACACGCTGATGATCAGCACGCTGAGCGCCAGCACCGGCAGGGCGAGGCGCAGCGCGTCGGGCGAGAGGCGCTTCATGCGGCCTCTCCCTTGAACGAAGCGGAGAGGATCGCGTGTTCGGTGATTTGGGTCCCGGTCAGATCGGCCACGATCACCCCTTCGCGAAAGATATAGACCCGGTCGCAGAGCGCGATCTCGCTCATCTCGGTGGAATACCAGATGAAGGTGCGCCCCTGCGCCGCCTCGGCCCGGATGATGTCATAGACCTCCTGTTTGGTGCCGATATCGACGCCGCGCATCGGGTCATCCATCAGCACGACGGGGGCGCGGGTCGAGAGGGCGCGGGCGAAGAGCACCTTTTGCTGGTTGCCGCCCGAGAGCGACAGGATCGGGTTGTTCATATCGGGCGTGCGGATGGCGATGCGGGCCTGCCATGTGGCGGCGCGTTTGGCCTCGGCGCTGCGGTTGACCATGCCTGCACGTGAGAGGTCTGGCAGGCTTGCCACTGTCATGTTGCGCAGGATCGACCACAGATCGAAGGTACCGTTGAGCCGCCGGTCACCGGCGACAAAGATCGCTCTGGGATCGCGGACCGGAAACCATGAGGGGCTATGCTTTTCGTAGAGCGCGACCAGCATTTCGGTCTGGCCATGCCCGCCCAGTCCGGCAAGGCCGATCACCTCGCCCTTATGCGCCACGAAGGGCAGGCCGCGCGGCAGATCCTGTCGCAGGACCACGGCACCGGCGGGGCCGGTCCGGGTGCTGCGCGTCTGATCGCGGGCGGTGCTGCCCATGGCGTCAACGAGACTGACTTGGGTAAACTCTCCTGCCGGACGTTCCGCCACGGTGCGGCCGTCCTTCATCACCACGATGCGGGTCGCGGTGGACAGAACCTCGCCCAGAATATGCGAGACGAGAATGACCGCGCCGCCTTCGGCGATGAAGCGGCGGACATGGTTGAGCAGTTGTTCGGCCAATCCGGCGTCAAGCGACGATGTCGGCTCGTCGAGGATCACCACGCGGGGTGCGATCCCGGCATCGGAGAAGGACATGGCGATTTCGACCATCTGCCGCTCTGCAATAGTGAGCGCGCCCACCTGTGCGCCCGGATCGATGCCATGGTCGGGAAATACCCGGTCAAGGCTGGTGCGGATGATCTGCCGCGCCTTGTCACGCCAGCCCCAGCCGCCCAGATTGCGGTGCATGAGACGGGTATTTTCGATCACGGTCAGGTTCGGGCAGAGCGAGAGTTCCTGAAACACACAGCGCAGCCCCTGCGCCCGCGCGACACCGACGCTCCAGTCGATATCCTTGCCATCGCAGGTCAGGCTGCCCTCTTGCGGCCGCAGCCCGCCGTTGATCACGTTGACGATGGTGGATTTTCCGGCACCGTTATGGCCGACAAGCCCGATACATTCCCCCGGCATTATCGCCAGCGACACGCCATCAAGGGCGCGCACTTCGCCAAAGCGGACATGCGCCGCCGTGACCGCGATGATCGGCTGGAGGGTGCTCATGGCCCTGTGTCCCCGGCAGAGTCAGACAGAAATCCCGTCGCGCGGCAATGAACCACGCGACGGGGACAATGGCAAAGCCGGTTCAGACCTACATCGCGGCTTCGATCACCGCGATGGCATCTTCGAGCGAGTATTCCACATTGGCCACACCGCCCTCTGGCGTGGTGGCAAGGCTGGCATCGAGCGTATCCTGCGAGATGGTCAGGAACGGCACCACCAGATCCTGCGGCACTTCGCGGCCATCAAGGATCTGTTGCGCCACCCAGAAGGCAAGCGTCGAGACGCCGGGCGCGATGGAGACGGACATCGTTTCATAACCGCTCGCGGCTTTCTGCTCGGACCACCAGAGCAGCTCATCCTGACGGTTGCCCATCACGATCACGGGCGTATCACGGCCTGCGGCGGCAATCGCCTGTGCCGCGCCATAACCGTCGCCACCTTGGGTCACCACACCAGCGATTTCGGGCAAGGAGGGCAGGATGCCTGCCACGGCGCGCTGTGCCACGTCCTGCGCCCAGTCGCCATGGACCGAACCGACGATGGTGAATTGGGGAAACTGTTCCACCCCGGCATGAATGCCTGCGCTGATTTCATCATCGACAAAGACCCCGGCAAGGCCGCGGATTTCGAGCAGATTGCCGCCCTCTGGCATGACACCGGCAAGGTATTCGACCTGACCCCGGCCCATTTCCTTGAAATCGACAGCGATGCGCCATGCGCAGGGTTCGGTCACGATCCCGTCAAAGGACACGACGATGATCCCGGCGTCACAGGCCTCTTTCACAGCGCCGTTCAGCGCGGTGGGCGAGGCTGCGTTGACCACGATGGCGTCATAGCCTTCGAGGATCATGTTCTGAATCTGCGCCGCCTGTTCGGTGGCCTGGCTTTCGGCGGTGGTAAAGGCCGATGCCTCGGCCACGATCCCGGCTTCGACCGCCGGACCGGTGATGGTTTCCCAGCTTGTCAGCATCGCCTGCCGCCACGAATTGCCGGCATAGTTGTTGGACAGCGCAATCCGCGCTTCGGATGTCTCGGCAAAAGACGGCAGACCCGCACAGGCCAAGGCCGCAGATGCGAGCATCAAGGATTTCACGTTCATCACTCTCTCCCTTTTGTGGACCCGCCGCATGAGGCAGGCATGATGGGTCCCGCACAAAGCGGCCTCCGTGACCCGGTGAACCAGACGTTTCCGTTGGTGCGCCGCGAGAATGACCCGGATTCAAAGGGTCTGTACAGGGACTTTCAGGCACGGCATTTGCGAGTGCTGCCCTGCGGCATTGCGGGAACCCGCACCTGTTGGTGACACAAGCCCCATGGCGGCGCGCCGCCCGTTGCGCCATGATTGCGCAGCGGGGGTGCGCCCCTGTTGCAAGGATGAAGGACGCCACGCGCCATGGCCAGAACCGCCTCGGCAACCCGCCTGAAACAGTTCTTTCGCATCTCGCGGCTGCTGGCCGGGCAACTGGATTTCAGCACGGCGATCCGGGCTGTGGCCGCCGAAATTGCGACGATTGTGCCGCATGATCATCTGGATGTCTGCATCGTGACCGGGGATGGCCGGTTTCACACCGCCTATGAGAATGGCATTCATACCGCATGGGGCAAACTGGCGCTGGCCCCGGTGGCGCATAGCCCGATCCGGTCGCTGCTGCTGGGCGAGGTGGATCACATCCTGACCGATGACGCGATGTCAGACCCGCGTTTCCGCTTTGACGGCGCGTTTGACAGCCCGATTCTAGATCATCAGCTGCGCTCGCGCTTGCATGTCCCGATGATCGTGCGCGGCGAGATCATCGGCGCGCTGAGCTGTTCGCTGCTCGCGCCGGGGCGTTATGACCGCTACGATCTGGGCAATGCGCATTATCTGGCGGAGCTCCTCTCGCCCTATTTCTTTGCCCTGCGTGCCAGCGAACAGGCCCGCCAGTCCGCGATTGTCGAAGCGGAGGCGCGGGCGCGGGAGGAAGGGCTGCGCCACGGTGCGCTGCGGCTGACCGAGGCGCTGGAGCGCGAGCGGCAGCGTATCGGTATGGACCTGCATGATCAGACCCTCGCCGATCTGACCCGGCTGGCCCGGCGGCTGGAACGGCTGGGCACGATGGGCGAACTTGCCCCCGCCGACCTGATCCCGCTGTCCCGCTCCCTGCATCAGTCGATTCAGGCGCTGCGCCAGATCATCGAGGATGCCAAGCCGTCGGTCCTGCATCTTTTTGGCTTTGCCCAAGCGGTCGAGAACCATCTGGACCGCGCGATCCGCGATTCAGGTCAGCCGATTGATGGCACGCTGCATGATGCCAGCGAAGGCGCCATCGACGCGCTGTTGCCATCGGTCGCCATTGCGCTGTTTCGCATCACGCAAGAGGCGATCAACAATGCGGTGATCCATGCGCAGGCCACGACGATTGCTGTGTCCATCAGCATGGCGCGCGGCGCTGTCACCATCACGATCACCGATGACGGGCGTGGGTTGAAATCGAGCGCGCCCAAGGCGGGCAGCGGAGTCGAGAATATGCGCACGCGCAGCCGGCTGATCGCGGGCCGGTTCACCATCACCGCCGGGCCGGCGGGCAAGGGCACCTGCGTCACCATCGTATTGCCCCGCATCAAGGCGGCGCAACACCAAGCGGCGGCCGCGCAATGAAGGTTCTGATCGCAGAGGATGACCCGCTGCACCGTTCGTATCTGGCGGAATCCGTCCGTGCCGCCCTGCCCGAATGTGGCATGGTGATGGAGGCGGAAAACGGGACCGAAGCCGAGAAGCTGGCCCGTGCCAACCCGGATGCCCATGTGGTGATGGACCTGCAGATGCCATTGCGCAACGGGATCGAGGCGGCCCGCACGATCTGGCGCGAGCGGCCGAGCACGCGGATCCTGTTCTGGTCGAACTATGCCGACGAAGCCTATGTCCGGGGCGTAAGCCGGATCGTGCCGGATGGCGCCGCCTATGGCTATGTCCTGAAATCCGCCTCAGACGAACGGCTGCGGTTGGCGTTGCGCGGTATTTTTGTCGAAAATCAATGTGTTATCGACAGGGAGGTGCGCGGCACGCAGGCCCAAAGCTTTGGCCAGCGTGGTGGCATTTCAGAGAGCGAATATGAAATCCTGATTGATATCGCATTGGGTCTGACCGACCGCACCATTGCCGAGCGGCGGGGTCTGTCGCTGCGATCCGTTCAGAACCGCCTGCGCCAGATCTATGACAAGCTGGACGTTTATCCGTTCGCAGAGGGTCCGGCTGATGATGCGCTGTTCAATCTGCGCGGCCGTGCGGTGACGACGGCCTATCTGCGCAAGCTGCTGAACCATGGTGCGCTGGAACGGGCCGAGGCGGAGTTGCAGGACTGGTTGCAGGGCCGCAAATAGCCGCGCGGGCGAAAGCGCGCGCAGGGCCTATCCTGTCACTTTTCGCCGCGCGCCGATGCGCTACCCTTTGAACATGGCAGAGCTTCTCACCTTTACCGATCGCGGCATCTATTGTCCGAGGGGCGATTTCTACATCGACCCGTGGCGTCCGGTTGGCAGGGCGCTGCTGACGCATGGCCATTCCGACCACGCCCGCCCCGGTATGGGGTCATATCTTGCCACCGATATCGCGGCACCGGTGATCCGGCACCGGCTGGGTCCGGTGACGCTGGAGACGGTCCGCTATGGCGAGGGTCTGTCGATCAACGGGGTTGATGTGTCGTTTCATCCGGCAGGTCATGTCCCGGGGTCCGCACAGATCCGGGTGGCGCATGCAGGCGAGGTCTGGGTGGTGTCGGGCGATTACAAGACCGTGCCGGACGGGCTTTCGACACCGTTCGAGCCAGTGCGCTGTCATACGTTCATCACCGAATGCACCTTCGGGCTGCCGGTGTTCAACTGGACCCCGCAGGATGCACTGCGGCAGGATATCAACGCATGGTGGGCCGCCAATGCTGCCGCCGGGCGCATGTCGCTGCTGGGTGCCTATGCCCTGGGCAAGGCGCAGCGCCTGCTCAGCCTGCTCGACCCCGAGATCGGGCCGATCCTGACGCATGGCGCGGTGGAAAATACCAATGCGGTGCTGCGCGCGCAGGGGATAGCCCTGCCCCAAACGGTCCGCGTGACACCTGAGACGGTGGTGAAATCCTATGCCGGTGCGCTGATCCTTGCCACGCCATCGGCGCTGTCGGGCACTTGGGCGCGCCGGTTTGGCACGGTGGCGCAGCCTGCTGCCACTGCGCTTGCCTCTGGCTGGATGGCGCTGCGCGGGGTGCGGCGGCGGCGCGGTGTGGATCGCGGTTTTATCGTGTCGGACCATGCCGATTGGGCCGGGCTCAATGATGCGGTGCGCGCCACCGGCGCTGCCCGCGTGTTCGCCACGCATGGCTATACGGCGGTGTTTCGGCGCTGGCTGGCGGAGCAGGGATACGACGCAGGCATCGTGGCCACGGAATATGAGGGTGAGGGGCTTGATACTGCCGAGCCGGAGCCTGCGCCATGAAAGCCTTTGCAGCACTTTTTGCTGCCATCGACCAGACCACCCGTACCGGGGCCAAGGTTGAGGCACTGACCGCCTATTTCCGCGAGGCACCGGAGCAGGACCGGCTGTGGTGCATTGCCCTGTTCACTGGCCGCCGCCCGCGCCGCACGATCACCGCGACGGTGCTGCGCGAATGGGCGGCAGAGCGGGCGGACGTGCCGCTGTGGTTGTTCGAGGACAGCTATGCCGTGGTTGGCGATCTGGCCGAAACCATCGCACTGATCCTGCCGCAGCCTACGCAAATGTCAGACCATTCCCTTACCCATTGGATTACAACGATAAAATCGCTTTCGCAACAGGATGACGCCGCGCGCAAGGCGGGTATTCTAGCGGCATGGGACAGCCTCGCCCCGCCCGAGCGGTTTTTGTTTACCAAACTGTTGACCGGCGGGTTTCGTGTGGGGATCAGTGCCACGCTGATGACCCGGGCGCTGGCCCGCGCGACGGGCATTGCGGAACCGGCCCTGACCCACCGCCTGATGGGGCGATGGACTCCCGAGACGACGACGTTTCAGACCCTGATCCACAGCCCGGACCCTACGGCCGATCTGTCGCGTCCCTATCCTTTCTACCTCGCCTATCAACTGGAAGCGCTGGACGATCTGGGTGCGCCCGAGGGCTGGTTTGCCGAACGGAAATGGGACGGTATCCGGGGCCAGTTGATCCTGCGCGGCGGCACGCAACATCTGTGGTCACGCGGCGAGGATCTGATGACCGACCGGTTCCCGGAGTTGGCCGAGTTGACCGACCGGCTGCCTGCGGGGACGGTGATTGACGGCGAAGTGCTCGCCTTTCGTGATGCGGCCCCCCTGCCCTTTGCCGATCTGCAAAAGCGGATCGGACGCAAGACGATGCCGAAGAAACTGCTGGCCGAGGCGCCGGTGATCCTGATGGCCTATGACCTGCTGGAGCATGAGGGCCGCGATATTCGCGATCAGCCGTTCAGCGCGCGCCGTGCGCTGCTGGAGCGGCTGGTGGCGGTGGTGCCGCCTGCTGCGCCGCTGCGTCTGTCGCCCTTGGTGCCGTTCAGCGACTGGGACGAGCTTGCGGTTGAACGTGCGCGGTCGCGCGACCTGAATGCCGAGGGGCTGATGTTGAAACGGCGTGACAGCCCTTATCTCGTTGGCCGCAAAAAGGGCGACTGGTGGAAATGGAAGGTTGATCCGCTGACCATCGACGCCGTGATGATCTATGCGCAGGCGGGGCATGGTCGGCGGGCGAACCTTTATACTGACTACACCTTTGCGGTGCGCGACGGGGATGAGTTCACCCCCTTTACCAAGTCCTATTCCGGCCTCACCGACGTGGAGTTCCGCGAGGTGACGAATTGGGTGCGCAAGAACACGCTGCAACGCTTTGGCCCGGTGCGGCAGGTACCGCCGGTGTTGGTGTTCGAGATCGCATTCGAGGGAATACAGGCCAGCCCGCGTCACAAATCCGGGGTGGCGCTGCGGTTTCCGCGGATGCTGCGCTGGCGGCGTGACAAACTGGCGGCTGAGGCCAATACGCTGGACGATCTGCGCGAGATGTTGCGGCTTTATGGCTGAAGGATTTGATGGTTTTACTGAACACGGCCAGTTTTGGTGCGGTGTTTTGGGTCTTCCCATCGATATTAGCTGCAGTTTCAATGGCTTGCCGCTGCTATCCCCATCCTCCAGCGCAAAGTTGACAGCTGTCAACACCGCTCCTGCGCCCGCAACAGCGCCAAAACCATCGGTTCCGGCGAAAACGCACCTTTGAGCGCCCGCGTCGTCAGACTGCGCAGATAACCACCGGGATTTTTGATCCGCGTGGCACTTTGCAGGATACAGGCGAGCACGACCGCAGCCCCGGTTTCACCCAATGCGACTCGGGCAGCACGCCAGACATCGCGGGTGATGCCCAGCATCGGGCGGACAAAGTCACTTGCGGCAACCAGTTCGTGCCAATGTCGCATCCTGTGGGGGACATAATCCTGTAAATCGGGGCAGGCTTGCATCACCACCTCCAGCGGCAGGTTTTGGGGCGTTTGTTCTTTCTGCTGCATCTCAGGCTCTGGTTCAGATTCAATATAGACTCTGTCTGAATCCTGTATGTGCCGCTCATTCTGGGCGGCATCGGCGCTCGATTCCGCTGTGGAGGACAAACCGAGAGCGGCTTCGATGGCCGAGAGTAATGTCAGCGCCTCGGCCTGAACCTGCTGCAGCTGCGCTGGATTCAGTTTGCGCCGCAAGCAGCGCTGCAACAACCGGGTCTGATCTTCATATGCATCCCAGCGTCCCGGTGCCGCTTGCTGAGCTGCGGCTACCAATCCGGCGGCTTCGCGCAGGCACAGGATCACCGCCTCGCGCAGACGGGTCAGCGCAAAGGCCGCATCCCGCGCCATCCGGGCGGCACCGGCGATCTCATCGGCCCGCACAAGCAGGGGGCGCAGATCAAAGCCGAACACGGCGGCGAGGCTGCCGGTGCCATCCCGCGCGGCATAGCGTTTGCCATTCGGGCTGTTGTGCCGCAGGATCAGACCCGCCTGCACCAAAGCCGCAAGATGCCGGCGCAGCGTGCTCTCGGCCATGCCATGCAGCCGGTTGGACAGCGTGGCATTGGACGGAAACACGATCGTGCCCATGCCTTCGGTCAGATCAACATGCGGATGAAAGCTCAGCAGCGCCGAGAGGACCGCAAGGTCACGGTCACTTATGGCGAAATGTTGCCGGGCTACAGTGATGTCCTTGAGCAGGGCCCATTTATCGGTTGCGGCCCCGCTGACCGGCGCTGTGGCAAGCTCGCGGGACCGGGTCAGCCGCGCAAGCGACTGGGTTCGCCCAAAAGGCGCTGTGGAAACATGTCTCATGTGATGTCACGCGGCAAAAGCGTTCGTGCCACCGCAGGTGCGATGTTGACAGTGATTCGGCGGGCCGCTATCTCTTGAGTGCTAGATCAAGAATGGGCCTCTCGGGATGTCATGTCCTGGGGGGCTTTTCTATCTGCCGATCCGTGCCTCCTTTTCCAGTGATAACGGGGTCATTGTCCCTCGCTCCATTTGCGGTGCAGCGCGGGCAATTCGCTGACGAGCCAATCCTCGAACCGGCGATCGACATGTTTTTCAAACCGCAGGACCAGACGGCCACCACGGCGCTCTGCGGCGGCAAAGGCCACGCCATTGACGCTTTGCACCGGTTGCGGGGCAGGGCGGGCGCTGGGGCGGGGCCGCCCCTTGGCATAGGTCAGCGCCGCCGCGAAACGTGCGTCCGAACTGTCGGCCTTGGCAATGTTCACCTGCGCCACCAGATCATCCGCATCATGATCCCCGGCGGCAATGGCATCTGCCAGCACCATCCAGCGATCCCGACCGACGGAGGGCGCGGCGCCAATGGCCTGAACCACCTCTGGTGCGATCCGGTCCACGACCGAGAGCAGTCGTGAGATCAGTGTCTTGTCCATCGAGAGCGTGTCGCCGATGATCTTGCGATCATAGCCTGCGGCCGCCAGTTGCCGGGCAAAGCTGGCCTTTTCGATAAAGGACAGATCCCGCCGCGCGGTGTTTTCCTGACCCTGCGCGATCAGCAGGTCGCGGTCATCAAGGTCACGCACCAACGCTTTTACCGGCCGGCCCAATTCACGCAGCGCCAGCACCCGGCGACGGCCATAGACGATCTGGAACCGCCCATCATTGGTCGGATGCGGCCGCACAAGGACGGGGACCTGCTGGCCATATTCCGCGATACTGTCGCGCAGGGCGGCATCATCGGCATTATCAGTCCCAAGCCGGTCCTGCATCCCGCCCGCGTCGATCAGATTGGGGTCGATTTCGGCCAGAGCCCGCGCCTGCAGGTCGGCTACGGAGCGCGAAATCGCGCCAATAGCGCCTTTGTTGTAGCGCGGACGCTCCGGGTCGATGGCATGGCTGCCGGGTGGGGCAGGGGGGGCGGCCACGGCTGGCGTCATCAACGCGGTCAAGAGGTTCTTGCGTGCCATCTCAGCGCCCCCATGCTCTTTGAATCAGACCCTCGATCTCGCCATTGACCGCATTCAGGCTTTCCATCGCGCGGTCATAGGTGGCGCGGGTGAATTGCGATTTGTCGACTTCATAAAGCGTCTGCTTGGTGATCCCGGCATCCGAAATCGCAGTCGATTTCAGCACGGTATGGTTAAGCACATGGTCGCCGAACAGCGAGCGCATGAAGCTGACCATCTGGTTCTGCGGCCCGTCGCCGGGTTCGTACCGGGTCACCACGTAGCGCAACCAGTCATAGTTCATATTGCCCCCCGCATCCGCCACCACGCCCAGCAGGTTCGAGGTCATCAGCAGAAACTGACACATCGACATCACGTCAAGCATTTGCGGATGCACGGTAATCAACACGGCGGTGGCGGCTGACAGCGCGCTCATCGTCAGAAAACCCAGTTGCGGCGGGCAGTCGATGATGACGAGGTCATAGTTATCTTCGACCTCGGAAAGCTTTTCCGAGATCCGGGTAAAGAACAACTGACCCGAGCGCGACGCTAGTGCGCGCGGCGTGTCATGTTCGAACTCCATCAGGTCCAGATTGCCGGGGATCAGGTCGAGATTGGTGAAATAGGTCTTGCGGATCACATCGCGCAGCGCGACCGGATCGTCATAGCGGATCGCATCATAGAGCGTGCCGCCATCGATCAGGTCAAACTCTGGCTGAATACCGTGCAGCGCGGAGAGCGATGCCTGCGGGTCAAGGTCGATGGCCAGCACGCGGTAGCCGTCAAGCGCGCATTTCTGCGCCAGATGGGCGGCGGTCGTCGTCTTACCGGAACCGCCCTTGAAATTGATGACGGTAATGACCTGAAGGTGATCTTCCTTGCGACGCCCCGGCAGATAGTTTCCCGGTGTCTTTGCCCCAGCTTCGAGCAGTTGCCGCAGCGCATTGATGTCCTGTGGGGTATAGAGCCTGCGCCCGCCCGGACCGGTTTCCGGCTGTGGCCCGCGCCCTTCGAGTGAGAGTTTCCGCAGATAGGCGTCCTTGACACCCAGCAGATCGGCAACCTCGCCGGAAGTAAAGCGGCGCAACTGCTTGCTTGCGTCCGGCGGGAAAAGCTGCGCCCGATGGGCGAGCAACCGCTCTGACAGCCGCGACGCATGTTCGCCAACCAATTGGTCGATCCGGGTCCGCTCGATCATCTCTGCCCTCAGCCTGAGCGCTTGTTACGCTCTTAAGCGATTATTGCACTACTTGGCGTAAGTTAATGCGGCAGAATCGGAAATTGAGCAAGTGATTTCACAAGGGGAGGTAGAAAGCAGCCGATGGGACACAAGTAGCTTTGCTGCGAGGGCGATTGCAAGAGGCACAAAACGGCAGGATTGTGCCTGTTTGGTGTGCCGCGGGCCTAGTCGCCCAGCAGATCGGTCGCCGGGTTTTCGCTGAATTCGACATCGGCATAGTACTTTTGCGCCTGCACGGCAGAGCGGTGCAGCGACAGTTTCATCGCCGCAGCGAGTGGCGCGCCGTCCAGTGCCGCCTGCGTCAGAAAGCCTGCGCGCAGGCCGTGCGGGGAGGCATAGTCGGCCGGCAGGCCCGCGAGGGTGAGACGGTGTCGCAGAATGGTGCGCAGCGCGTCGGCGGCCAGCCTGCGGGGCAGGGGCCGGTCCGACAGGGATACGGGCCGAAACAGCGGACCCTGAGTGAACCCGGTGACTTCGAGCCAGTGCACGACGGCGCGGGCGGCGCGCCCCTTTAGTGGCAGCCGCGGGGCCTGATCCTTTTTCGTGGTCTTGGTTTCCAGCAACCGCACCCAGAGCAAGCCCTTGGCAGCAAAATCATCCAGTCCGATATCTTCGACATTGAGCGCGCTCACCTCTGACCGCCGCCGCCCGCCGCTGGCAAAGGCCAGCATCAGCATCGCACGGTCCCGGATGCCGCGATACGTGGCGTCACAGGTGGCCAAAAGCGGCTCTAACACGGCTCTTGTGATCGGTTTAGCGGATTTAGGCACCTGGGGCCGCGCATTGGCTCGCCGGGCCTTTTGCCGCGCCTGTTGGACGAGCGGCGCTGAAAACGGCGAGGCCAGGTTGCGCATCCGGTGAAACGCCTGCCATGAGGCAATGCGCCGATCCAACGTGGCCGGGGCAGGGCAAGTCAGCGCGATGCGCAATCCAAGCTCCTGCAGTTCCAGCGCCACATCCTGCGCAGGGCCAGGTTTCTCGGTCAAATCCTGCGCGTGATCGAGGATGAATCGCAGCGCGACCTTTTCGTCCTCGGGCCAGTCCAGTGGCTTGCCGAAGGATGCCATCTTCCAGGCCGCGATATAGGCCAGATCCCGCTCCCATGCCCGTAAGGTGTTGGCGGGCGTGCCA